>Ga0182027_10000463_pt1 | contig 71337 bp, 62 predicted proteins | sample 712E1DmetaG_FD_121300 | JGI IMG/M metagenome (GOLD analysis project Ga0182027, IMG submission 121300) | Permafrost microbial communities from Stordalen Mire, Sweden - 712E1D metaG (Illumina Assembly) | ecosystem: Environmental > Terrestrial > Soil > Wetlands > Permafrost | place: Sweden...
CGACGGGGCGAACTTCAACGCCATCGCTGGCCGCGTGCGTCCCGGCGATCTCGGCGTCGATGCGATGCACATCAACTTGCACAAAACCTTCTCGACGCCGCATGGCGGGGGCGGGCCGGGCGCCGGTCCCGTGGTGCTGTCCGCGCGGCTGGCGCCTTTCGCGCCGCTGCCGCTGCTGATCCACGATGCGAATGGCTTCCGCCTGATCGAGGATCGCGAAAGCGTTCCCCCCGGCGCCAAGCCGTTTGGCCGGATGTGCGCCTTCCACGGCCAGATGGGCATGTTCGTGCGCGCGCTCGCCTACATGCTGAGCCACGGCCGCGACGGCGTGCGCCAGGCGAGCGAGGATGCGGTCCTGTCGGCCAATTACATCCTGGCCTCGCTGAAAGAGGTGATGAGCGCGCCGTTCGAAGGCCCTTGCATGCACGAGGCGCTGTTCGACGACGAATTCCTGCACGGCACGGGCGTCTCGACGCTCGATTTCGCCAAGGCGCTGATCGACGAGGGCTATCACCCGATGACGGTGTATTTCCCGCTTGTGGTGCACGGCGCGATGTTGATCGAGCCGACGGAATCCGAATCCAAGGAAAGCCTCGACCGCTTCATCCATGTGTTGCGTACGCTGGCGCAGGAGGCCAAGGCGGGCAGGCGCGAACGCTTCGAAGGCGCGCCGCACTTCACGCCGCGCCGCCGCCTCGACGAAACCGCCGCCTCTCGCAAGCCCGTGCTTCGGTGGAAGCCCCTGGAGCTGCCGAAGGCCGCAGAATAAGAAAAAGCCCCGGCTAAACTCGAGCCGGGGCCAAGGTCCGTGTCCAACGGAGGCAAAGAATTCCTTAGGAACAGGTTTTCACCTGCAATCCGGCGGGCGCTTTGGTGTCGGCGTCGCCGCAGGCCTCGTCGAGCTGGCGCTGGGTGAGACCGATGGCGTGCGTCAAATCGGTTCCCTTGATCGAGGTGATGGTCAGGTCGGCGCCGGTCAGGTCCGCGCCGTCGAGAATGGCGTGGGCGAGATTGGCGCCCGCCAGATCGGCGCCGCGAAACGTCGCGCCGCGGAAATCGGCGAAGCTCATGCACATCAGAACGGCGCGCGCGCCGTCGAAATCGGCGCCCTCGAGATTGCCCTGCTTGACGCACTGATTGGTCAGGTCCGCGCCCGCCAAGTTGCAGTGCGGGCAGTCGTGCTTGCCCGCCGCGATGGAGGCGATGGCGGCCGGATCGGCCGCGGGCCCTGCCTGGGCGGAGGCGGCGAAGGCCGAAAGGGCCAGGACGGCAAAGGCAAAACGGAGCATGGGGCGCTGTCTCGTTCTGATACGCGTGCCCGGTATCTCGCAAAGACCGGGCCGCAAGAAACGGGTCGATAAGGGCTCGCGCACGCGCCATAAGCGCCTCTACAAAGGAGGCAGGCATGAGATTTCGCTTTCGAGGGCTTTCGGTCGTTCCGTTCCGGCCGCTGTTCGCGCTGAACGACAATGAACTGGCCGCGCGCGGCATGCGGCGCATGATCGCCGACACCCAGGCCGGTTTTCCCTGCCGGGTCAGTCTTGAAGACGCCGAAATCGGCGAGCGCGTGTTGCTGACCAATTATGAGCATCAGCCGGCACACTCGCCTTATCGCGCGAGCGGCCCGATCTTCGTGCGCGAGAGCGCCGCAGAAGCCTATGACGGCACGCAAGTGCCGCCGGTGCTGCGCTCGCGGCCGCTATCGCTGAGGGCTTACGACACGGATGGAATGATGGTCGAGGCGGATGTCGTACAAGGCGATCAGGTGGAGGAAGCGCTAAGCCGGCTGTTCGCTCGCGATGGCGCAAGCGATGTCCACATCCATAACGCCAAGCGCGGCTGCTATTCCTGCCGGGTCGAGAGGGGTTAAGCGCTGCGCTGGATGTGATTGCGGCTGTCTGCGAACGCGAACCTGTCGATGATCGCTTCGAAGGCGTCATTCTCGCTCTCATACGAACCGAGCTTGGCAAATCCGTTGCCGATCCAGACATGCGCGGCGAAGCCGACGATCAGCGGCAATATTTTCCCCGCCATGAACTCGGGACCATTGACGAGTTCGCGAATCCCGTCCGACAGGGCACGCTTTTCAATCGGTTGCGCGGTGACGTAACCCTCGAACATACGAAACCTCGTGCATTCGAGGAGCCCGTCCTGGCGATCGACGGTGTGCACCATGCAATCCTCTTAGCTGCAGCCGCTCGTCGAGCCGCAGGTTTCGCATTTCATGCAGGTGCCGCTGCGCACCAGGGTGAAGTTCCCGCAAGCGCCGCAGGCATCGCCTTCGTAGCCCTTCATCCGGGCCTCGGCTATGCGCCTGGCGCGATTGTCGTGCGTTCCGGCCGCCAGCCGCGTCTCGACGGCGGCGAACTGCACGCCCACCGGATTCGCCGACGGGACGCCGGCGGCGGCAATCGTCGCCTCGACGCTCGAAGCGATGTCGCTCAAGTCCACGGTTTCGCCATGTTCGAGGAAATCACGAAGGTCGTCGTTGTAGTCGTGGGTGTGGTTATGCCCGGGATCGGGTTCGTGCAGCTCCATCATCATAGGCGCCGCCCCGCCGCGCACCACGGCGATGCGGTGGAAATTGCCGCGCACATAGCCGATGGAGGTGGTGCGGTTCACCACCTGCAGATCGCCCTTGCCGGACTGCTGGCCTTCGCCGACGCCGCCGCCCAGGTCCAAATCGTGCGAGGGCACGACATGCGCCAGATCATTGCGCCCGAGATAGCTGACCGCCAGTTCGCGGAAGATGTAGTCGAGCACGCTGGTGGCGTTCTTGATCGAGTCGTTGCCGATCACCATGCCCGCCGGCTCGAAGCGCGTGAAGGTGAAGGCGTCCACGAACTCCTCCAGCGGCACGCCGTATTGCAGGCCAATCGAGATCGAGATCGCGAAATTGTTCATCAGCGAGCGGAAGGCGGCGCCTTCCTTGTGCATGTCGATGAAGATTTCGCCGGGACGGCCGTCTTCGTATTCGCCGGTGCGCAGATAGACCTTGTGGTCGCCGACGATGGCTTTCTGGGTATAGCCCTTGCGCCGTTGCGGCAGCTTCTCGCGTTCGCGCGACACCCGCTCGACGATCTTCTCGACGATGCGTTCGCTGACGATGGCGGTGCGCGCCGCAGCGGGAGCGGCCAGCGTTTCTTCCAGCTCGTCCTCGTCGTCGTCGAAGGCGAAGATCTGGCTCGCCAGCGGTTGCGACAGCTTCGAGCCGTCGCGGTAGAGCGCGTTGGCCTTGAGGCCGAGCTTCCAGGAGAGGAGGTAGCTCTCGCCGCACTGCTTGACGCTCGCGGAATTCGGCATGTTGATGGTCTTGGAGATGGCGCCCGAAATGAAGGGCTGCACCGCCGCCATCATGCGGATGTGGCTCTCCACCGACAGCGAGCGCGTGCCGATGCGCCCGCACGGGTTGGCGCAGTCGAACACCGGCAAGTGCTCGGCTTTCAGTTGCGGCGCGCCTTCCAGCGTCATCGCTCCGCAGACGAACAGGTTCGCCGCCTCGATGTCGGCCTTGGAGAAGCCGAGCGCCTTCAGCATGTCGAAATCGGGCGCGTCCATCGCCGCCGCGTCGAGCTTCAGCGTCTCGGCGCAGAAGCTTTCGCCCAGCGTCCATTTGTTGAAGACGAAGCGGATGTCGAACGCCGATTCCAGCGCTGCCTCGATCTTGCCTAGTTCCTCTTCGCCGAAGCCTTTGGCGCGCAACGCCTCGCCGGTCAGCGCGCCGCCATGGCCGTCGAGCGTGCCGTGGCCGACCGCATAGGCGACGATGTCGTCGATCTGTTTGGGATCGTAGCCCAGCGTCGCCAGCGCTTCGGGCACGCAGCGATTGATGATCTTGAAATAGCCGCCGCCGGCGAGCTTCTTGAACTTCACCAAGGCGAAGTCGGGTTCCACGCCGGTGGTGTCGCAATCCATCACCAGGCCGATCGTGCCGGTGGGCGCGATGACCGTGGACTGCGCGTTGCGGAAGCCGAACTCCTCGCCGATCACCAGCGCGTCGTCCCACGCCGTCTTGGCGGCGCGCGCCAGCTCCGGCTGCTTGATGGCCGCGAGGTCGAGGGGAACGGGCAGGGCGGAAAGGCGCTCGTAGCCGTTGCTCTCGCCATAGGCCGCGCGGCGATGGTTGCGCATGACGCGCAGCATGTGTTCGCGGTTGGCGGCGAATTCGGGGAACGCTCCGAGTTCGCTCGCCATCTCGGCGCTGGTGGCGTAGCTGACGCCGGTCATCAGGGCCGCAATGGCGCCGGCGATGGCGCGCGCCTCTCGGCTGTCGTAGGGGATGCCCGCGGCCATCAACAGGCCGCCGATATTGGCGTAGCCGAGCCCTAGCGTGCGGTAGTCGTAGGAAAGTTGCGCGATCTCCTTCGACGGGAACTGCGCCATCATCACCGAGATCTCGAGCACGATGGTCCACAGCCTGACCGCATGGCGGAAGGCGTCGGCGTCGAAGGTCTTCTCTCCGTCAACCTCTTTGCGGAACGCCATCAGGTTCAGCGAGGCGAGGTTGCAGGCCGTGTCGTCGAGGAACATGTATTCCGAACACGGATTGGAGGCGCGGATTTCGCCGCCTTCCGGGCAGGTGTGCCAATCGTTGATCGTGGTGTGGAACTGGATGCCGGGATCGGCGCAGGACCAGGCGGCGGTGGAGATCTTCTCCCACAACTCGCGCGCCTTCATGGTCTTGACGATCTTGCCGCCCTTGCGCGCGGTGAGATTCCAATCGCCGTCGTCGAGCACGGCCTGCAGGAACTCGTCGGTCACCCGCACGGTGTTGTTGGAATTCTGGCCTGAAACGGAGAGATAGGCCTCCGAATCCCAATCGGTGTCGTAGGTGCGGAAATCGATGTCCTTGTAGCCCTGCCTGGCGAAGGAGATCACCCGCTCGATCAGATTGTCGGGGATCATCGACTTGCGCGCGGCCTTGACCTCGCGGCGCAGCGCCGGATTCTTTTTCGGATCGAAGCAATCGTCGCCCGAACCCACGCAATTGACGCAGGCTTTGAGCACCGCCTTCAGATGCTTTTCGGCCAGCTTGGAGCCGGCCACCATGGCGGCGACCTTCTGTTCCTCGATCACCTTCCAGTCGATGAAATCCTCGATATCGGGATGGTCGATGTCGACGATCACCATCTTGGCGGCGCGCCGCGTGGTGCCGCCGGACTTGATGGCGCCCGCCGCGCGGTCGCCGATCTTGAGGAAGCTCATCAGGCCCGATGATTTGCCGCCGCCGGAGAGTTTTTCGTTCTCGCCGCGCAGGGCCGAGAAATTCGTGCCCGTGCCCGAGCCGTATTTGAACAGGCGCGCCTCGCGCGTCCACAAATCCATGATCCCGCCTTCGTTGACCAGATCGTCGGCGACGGACTGGATGAAGCAGGCGTGCGGCTGGGGATGCTCGTAGGCGGAATTGGATTTGGTCAGCCGGCCGTTCACCGGATCGACGTAGAAATGACCCTGGCTCGGGCCGTCAATGCCATAGGCCCAGTGCAGGCCGGTGTTGAACCATTGCGGCGAGTTGGGCGCCGCCTTCTGGGTCGCCAGCATGGCGCAGAGTTCGTCATGGAAGGCGCGCGCATCGGATTCGCGGTCGAAATAGCCGCCCTTCCAGCCCCAATAGGTCCAGGTCCCGGCCAGGCGGTCGAAGACCTGCTTGGCCGAGGTCTCGCCCGCGGTTTCGCCGCCTGAGGCGGTCTTGCGCCACAGCCATTCGGGCACGCCTTCTTCGGGAACGGGCGTCAGCGAAGCGGGCACGCCAGCCTTGCGGAAGTATTTCTGAGCCAGAACGTCGCAGGCGACCTGGCTCCAGTCCTGGGGGACTTCGATGTCGGTCTGGCGGAAGACGACCGAACCGTCGGGGTTTCTGATCTCGCTCGCGCCATGGCGGAACGTGATGCCTTCATAAGGCGGACGGCCTTCGTTGGTGAACTGACGCCGAATACGCATGATGCCCCCGACAAATCCAAAATTGAGCCCTCAGACCGCTCTTTCGGCACCAATTTGGGGACAGTTTTCCGTCCGCGGAGTTTTGCCTGTGCGGCAGGAACTCCAGCGGCAAGGGATGGTTGCGTCCGCCAGATTTGGTGTCGCGAGAAGCGACTGGCCCAAAGTATTGGCCCGATCAAAGGGGGTACGCAAGCGATAAGTGGTAAACGAAACCTTACCCACCAGATGTTGTGGATTAACGGGTTGGAGAAAAGCCGCGAGTCAAGCGGGGTTTCAAAATGACGCAGAAAATTTTTTCGTTTTTATGACGCACAGGGGCGGGCGGGTCTGTGGACGGGCTGTGGATGAGGGCGAGTAGCGAGCGGCGAGGCGCGTTTTCTGCCCGCGCGACCTGCCACGCCGTAGCGGCGTAGCCGCGAAGGCGGGAGCGGGGGAAGTCCGCCGCGCTTAGGTGTGGCTTTGGTACCGGGTCCGGCTCCCATACCTTTCGCTGGAGTCGTTTCGAATTGGACAGACTCAATCAGAGGATTCCACCCTCCCCTTGAGGGAGGGTCGAAAAACACGAGCGGAGCGATGAGTTTTTCGGGGAGGGGTCTTTCCGACGTATTACCCCTCCCCGAAATTTACTCGCAGAAGATGCTCGCAAATTTCGGCCCTCCCTCAAGGGGAGGGCGAAGATCGCTGCATTGATCCAAAACAAAGCTGCGCTGAGTCGGACACCGGGTGCATCGACGCCATGCAGACTGGATTAATGCCGAGTTTCAGTTTGGACGATCTTCGAGTCCATGAAACCAGCGTTACCGAGTCTTTTTCATATTGCTTCTAGCTGAATCATATGGTTGCGCGTGGTGCATCCGTGTGCATCATTCGGAGCCTCATTTTATGGAGGCAAATATGGCGAAGCAGATGACAGAAATAGAAGCCGCATTATTTGGCGCACTTCTCGTCATGGTGAAGGCTGTTCCAGATAGAACTGCGCTAGCCAAAAAACTCAGGGACTTGGCCTCAGATTCAAAAACTGATGGACGAGAGGATGCCGCCACCATTCTCGAATTGCTGGCCCAAAGTGCAGAAAACGATGTTTCTTACAAACCAACACCTGATATTGCGCGTTGTGCCGCCCGACATGAATTCAAATTAGGGCGTTAGCTAGCGGAGGGAAAAATGAGCCGCGTTCACCTAATCCATATCACTGCGATTTGCATTGTCCTTTCTGGCTGCGCCACACCGCTGCCGCCTTCACCTCCTCCAACGGTTTGGACCAAATCCAATGCTAGCGATGCCGACTATCAACGTCAGATCGCCGCGTGCCGAAACGCGTCCTTTGCAGTTCCGCCACCGATCTACAGCAATGGGCAAACGCAGCCGGGCCAAACCAGCAACCTGGGGGACACTTTTTCAGATCAGGGGACAATGCTCGCCCACTACGCGGTCGTGTTTCAGTACACCCACAACTGCTTGGTCGCCGCTGGCTGGACAGAGCATCCGGTTGGGCAACAATGAGTTGAAGGTTGGGAGCATTTGGGGTCAGTGAATAATATGGAATAGAGTGAATTTTCCGCGTATCACGCAATGCCCGGCGCCACGCGCAGTTGCGCGGCTTCCTTTCGTCCGCGATGCGGCGTCACTACGATCTCGACATTCTGGCCGAGTGCCACGAGAAAGCGCATGAGCCGCTCGACGGAAAACTGCCGGAAATCGCCGCGCAGCATTTTGGAAACATCCGGCTGTTTCACGCCGAAAAGCTTCGCCGCTTCGATCTGTTTCAAGCCGCGCTTCTTCATCAGCCCGTCGATCCTGAAGACAAGCTGGGCCTTGACCAGATGCTCCTCGGCGTTCGGAAGGCCGATATCGGCGAAGACGTTGCCGCTTCCAATCTCATGGCCGATTTTCTTTTTCATGTTCGCACTTCCTTTGCGATCCGCTCCGCCTCGCGCAATCTTGTTTCGATCAGGTTCATGTTGGTCTTGGGCGTCTCGCGGCCGGTCTTCGATTTCTTCTGAAACACATGCAGCACGTAAATCGCTCCAGCGAGGCGAACCGTATAGATCGAGCGAAACGTGTCGCCGCGATGGTACTTTACGATCTCCAGGACGCCCGCGCCGCCAAATCCTCTCAGCGGCTTGGCATCCCGATGCTTTCCGCCGAGCTGTGCCACATAGAGCGCATAACCCATGTGGGACTTCACTTCGGCCGGCATGGCGCGGAAATCCCGCCTCGTCGATCCGATCCAGATCAGCGGTCTGAACGGCAGCTGCTGCATCATCCAGATTCATCTATATAGTGAATTCACAATATTGTCGAGGACGAAAACGTGGATACGCCTTCCGAAGGCGCGAGTCTGAGACCCAGGCGATTGTCGAAGCCATGAAGGCCGACACGAAGGCGCGCTGAAAATATTTCTCGCCGCGCCCCTTGAAATAATGGAATTCATTCCTACATCGACGCGCATGGCCTAGCCCGCGGGCGAGTCCGCAGGAAGACACGGATCTTGCCGGCCGGGTGTAACGAGAATGCAGGTTGAGGAGCGAAATCTACGAAGGAAATTTTGATTTTCGATCAAGATGTTAGAAGGAAGAATCCCCTATTCGAATTGCAGTTTGGAGAATCCAGGGGAAGGGGTACCCCACCTCAAAAAGTCGAAAACAACCTCGGGCGCAATATGCTGCGATTGCAACGGGTTGACGAAAACGCCGTCTGTAACAATTCGCTTCCGCCATTCCCTTGGCGCGCGCGCCGTCGCGCCTCTATATTCCAGCGAATCTGCGAACTCGAGGGTGCGCATGGGCTTGCTGCGGATGCTCTTTGTGTGGTGGCGCGACGCCACCCCTGGAACGCTGCTGGCGACCTGGCTCCACGGCGTCAAGGTCGGCGCGGACGAGTACGCCAACCGCTATTACCGCAGCAAGGACGGCAAGCGCCGCTGGGTGATCTACAACGGCACCGTGGAGGCTTCGCGGGTCCCCGCGGAGTGGCACGGCTGGCTGCACCACACCTTCAAGGAGCCGCCGGATGGGGCCGCCAAGGTCAAGGCCTGGGAAAAAGACCATCTGCCCAATATGAGCGGCACAAAAGGCGCCTATTATCCGCCGGGGAGCCTGTCGCGCGGGGGAGTGCGCGCACCGGCGACCGGTGACTACGAACCCTGGAGACCCGTTTAGACGATGCGCAACAACACGGTTGAAACGCTGATCGGCGCCGCCGTCGTGGCAGTGGCGGTGTTCTTTCTGTTCTTCGCCTACCGCTCGACCGGCGAAACGGCGACGGCGGGCTACGAGCTGACCGCGAAAATGTCCCGGGTGGACGGCATCGCGGTGGGCACCGACGTCAAGCTCGCCGGGATCAAAGTCGGCGAGGTTTCCGCGCTCACCCTCGATCCCAGGGACTATCTCGTCGTCGTGCATATGACGATCCACGACGACGTGAAAGTCCCCGACGATTCCTCGCTGATGGTGACGTCGTCGGGCCTGCTCGGCAGTTCCTATCTGTCGATTTCGCCGGGCGGCAGCGACAAGCTGCTCGCGGCCGGGGGGCGGATCCGCAACACGCAGGGGGCCGTCGATCTGATGGGGCTCTTGTCGCGCTTTGCGGGCAGCGCAGCGGAAGGCAATAGCAATAGCGGCGGGACCAAACCATGAAATCGCTCTCGGCCGTAACGGGCGCGGTGCTGCTCGCGGCGGCGGCTCAGGCTGCGCCGTCGACCTCCGTGGACCTTACGCTGGCCGCGAAGCCGGTGGCGGCCTCCGTCGCCCATCCGGTCCTGGAGCTGCGGGCGCTGGACAAGATCACAGGGCGCGCCAGCGTGCTGATGGCGCCGCTCGATACGCCGGTGAAGTTCAAGACGCTGACGATCGAGGCCTATAGCTGCTATTCGACGCCGGCGAGCGAGACACCGGAGACCTCGGCCTTCCTGCAGATCGACGATCAACGCCCCGACCAGCAGGACCGTCGCGTGTTCTCCGGCTGGATGTACGCCTCCAGCCCCGGCCTGAACGGGATGCAGCACCCGCTCTACGACGTCTGGGTGATCAAGTGTAATACCAATGCCCCGGGCCAGGCGCCGTCGGTGACGGCCGAGGCGCCGGTCAAGCCGGTCTCGCCCAATGCGGGCGCCAACGAAGCCATGCCGGAACTGCCAGAGGGCGCCGGCCAGTAAGCGGGCGCCGCGATCGCTTCGCCGAGCTTGGCGAGATAGGCCTCGCGCGAAATTTCCACCGCGCCGAAACGCGCCAGATGTTCGGTCAGGAACTGGGCGTCCAGCAGTTTGAATCCGCCGAGCTTGAGCCGCGCCACTAGGTGGACGAGCGCCACTTTGCTGGCGTCGGTTTCGCGCGAGAACATGCTCTCGCCGAAGAAGGCGCTCCCCAGCCGCACGCCGTAGAGCCCGCCGACGAGACGGCCCTCGCTGCGGACTTCGAGCGAATGCGCATGGCCGCTCGAATGCAGAGCGGCGTAGAGGCGCAGGATTTCGTCGTTGATCCAGGTCTCTTCGCGGCCCGGCGTGGGTTCGGCGCAGGCCCGCATGACCTCGGCGAAGGCGGTGTCGGCGGTGACCGAGAATTTATCGCTGCGCACGACGCGCGCGAACCGCCTGGGGATGTGGAAGGCGTCGAGCGGGATGATGCCGCGCTTCTCCGGTGAAACCCAATAGAGCGCGGGATCGTCGCGCCGCTCCGCCATCGGGAACAGCCCCTCGGCGTAGGCGCGCAGCAGGATATCGGGTGTCAGGCGCGGTGCGTGCATGGGAGGAGTTTAACACAAAACCAATTCGTTATGGCCGCCTTTAAGGCGGCCATAACGCGAGCAGCGGGAACGCGCCACAAGCGGTGATGCAGTAATACCGCTTTGCGTTATGTGTCGCCGTGCAGTGGTTGGCCGTGGCTGATTGGAAATGACGCTTTTGGTTCGAGGCCGTCGTGAATGATGATTTACTATTGGCTATTCGCTTGATCCCCCGCTAAACAAGACTCAGCGGGCAAATATGTGCGCGTCTGTTCGCAAGTAAGTCGCTTTTCCTCGTACACGAAGCGCGGTATCTCGACGAACAGCGGCGCAACTGGGTTCGGTGAACGAAATGTCCGATGAAATTGAGGCAACCGCAAAATCCTTGCGAAGTCAAATACTCCCACTCGCCACTGCGCACGAGCAAAGACGACTCGTTACGCTTAATCTCGTTGCGAGTGAAAATTTAATGTCACCCGCGGCTCGCAAGATGCTTGCAAGCGATTTTGCTCATCGGTACTGCATTCCTCCGCGCGGTCAGCGGCCCGAGGAAATATGGGATTACCCAAATCAAACTTACTCTCGGCAAATCGAAGAAATAGCCAAAGAGATTGCTTGCACTCTTTTCCACGGGGCGTACGCAGACGTCCGCCCGCTGTCCGGAAATAATATTGTAAGCATGATATTTCCCAGCCTGACAAAACGCGGCGATGTTCTTTTATCTGTTCCGCCTTCGTGCGGCGGACATTTTTCAACAAAGTCAATCGCAGAGCTTTTTGGCCTGAAGCATTTATACTTACCATATGACAATGAACGCGGGGAAATTGACGTTGAGGCCTGTGCCAAACTAGCCGGTGATTTCAAGCCAAAGCTAATTTATCTTGATGCGAGTATGATCCTGTTTCCGCATCCCGTGGAACACATTCGGAATATTTTTGGCGATGCGGTCATCATTGCGTATGATGCATCTCATTGTTTCGGAGTGATTGCGGGGAGAGCGTTTCAGGCGCCATTGCTGGAAGGAGCCGACCTGATATCCGGCAGTACTCACAAGACGATGTTCGGTCCGCAAAAGGGGCTGATCGTCAGCCGGAAAAACGACGCCATCGCGCAAACCATCCAGCGGGCGATTACGCCGTTGTTCGTGTCAAATCCGCATGTGCATCATATCGCTTCGCTTGCGGTTGCGCTTGAGGAACTCTCGGCCTTTGGCCGCGCCTACGCCAAACGAGTTGTCTCGAACGCGAAGCTACTCGGACGCGTACTCTACAATATGAAAATTCCGATTATGTTTGCGGCACGGGATTTTACCGAATGCCATCAGCTTATTTGTCTTCTTGATAGCAAGACTGAGCCACTCCAAATGGTGCAACGATTTGAAGATGCCGGCATCCACGTAAATGGCATTCATGCTCCGTTTTCAAGTCGACCAGGCCTTCGGCTGGGCGTTGCCGAACTGACCCGCAGGGGGTTTCAGCGAGAAGCCATGACCGAGGTGGCATCCATGATAGGCGACATTCTGCTCGAACGGCGATCCGTCTGGCACGTCCGCGAGCGAGTGAGGGATATTTCGCTAGCGCATCCGGCCCTTGTTTACGGGTTTAACGAGGTCGGAGAACCCCTCGATGCTCCATAGTCGGTCGCTCCGGTCAGGACTCCGGTGAAACACGGTTCTCGTGCATAAGGTATTTGCCGTTGGGCGCCGGTTTTATTTCCTCGACCCGGATGGGTTTGGCGCGAAAATGCGGAGAGATATTTCGATCGATCAGAGACTGTACGTCTGAATCTGCGAGCGAGACTTCGGGCGAGGCAGGAACATAGAGAAGTTCGATCTCATCACGCGATATTTGTATCATTTTGTGTTTACGAATGTGCAGCGAGTACAGGTCGGAAGGGGCAATTCGCGGCATGATGCGAATGCCATTTGGTAGGACAAACAAATTCATCTGACGCCCCGCTATTTGCATGAGACCCCGTTTTGATGTGGAGCAATTTAGGTCAGATGCTGCTATCGCGTAGTCGCCAATGTCGTAACGTAGCAGCGGCATCGCCAAATTGAACAGCGGGGTAACTATGACACGCCCCATTTCACCCGAAGGCACGGGCCGGTCATGCTCATCCAAGAGTTCTACGATCAGATGTCCGGTGGCGAGATGATATTTATCACATTCCCGGCACTTACCGGCAATAATCCCGGTTTCTATGCTGCCATAGACGTCATAGTTCAGGCACCTGGGATAGTGAGCAAGCAGAGTGGATAGTTCGGGCGGCACGATTTCACTGACCGTTGAAATAATTCTCAGAAACTCGAGGGGGGGCGCCATCTCGAGTATGGATACGGCTGCAGACGGGCGCAGGACGATAAGGGGACATCTCTCCTTTATGAGCAGGTCTGTTATTGCCACAGGATCGAATGAATAAATCATCCAACTGTTTGGACCATCGACCCGGATCGAACCTGGTGGATGATCCTTATTTGGAGATGTCGTTCTGATGATACCGGACTGATTTTCAAAACCCCAACCGCGGCGCAGCCTGCCGTTTTCGCGGGCGTTGATCCGGAAGTGACGACTGGTTTTTTTTATGAGGCAGGATTCGCCGGTCGATCCGGATGTGTATTTGTCGATTGTCTCCCCTTCGGAAGCCGGAACGTACTCGCTGTAGAAGGCGCCGGTATTCTGCTTAACGGAAAGCCTGGGAGTAATGGGCACATCGAGAAAGCGAACTTTCTGTCTGCGGCGAAGGCGTTCGGCCCAAGCCTGATCCCGATAGTAAGGGGAGTGCATAGCCGCATGACTTAGCAGCCTTGCAATTGCATGATTGCGATCGCCTCGCATAGTCGGCATCAGGATTTGCCTGCGTTTATATGAGCGGATTTGCCTGCCATGCTTCTGTTTTGCTTACCGATGTAAATGGTAGGTGGCCTGACGGATCTTTGTGCTGGCGCAAGGGAGACTAATGCATTGCCGATGTCCCATCCAGACGGTACATCGGCGGCGCGGATGTTTGCCGTGCCGGCAGCCAAGTTTCCGGCCGCCGATAATTCTATTTTGTCGATAAGCGGCGGCCAAGAAAATAGAGTTCCTTGTATGCGATCGCAGCCAATCTACGCGGAAGTCTCGCCAGCTGAAAACGCAACGACCATTGGTCCGGCGCGCGGCGATCGCCGATCGTGCTTTTTCCATATCTCTCAAGCACGGGGCAGGGAAACAGCCTGAAATTGCGAACGCCGTGTTCCCAAGCACGATCCATGGCGTCGTCCACCGGACGAACAACCTCGGCCAAATGCTCCAGAAAACGTTTTGCCGCCCGCGGATCGATATAATGCGCCACTGTTCGGAAAGGGTGCCGTAGATATTCCAAAATATGCCGGCCGCAGAGCATGCCGCGGCGAATGAATGGCGCGGGGTATGAGCTATAGAGCCTCAGATAACTGGGTGCCGCTCTATTCGCGATCGCAAGAAACTCCTGCAAAAAAGTCCAGTCGGGGATGACGTCGTCTTCCGGCACGACGCCGCCGCGATTTCCGGCAACAACCATTTTCCAGAGATTGAAGTTGCTTGCGTAACAGCCAAGCTCCTGCGGTAAAAGCACTCTCCCATGTATTTTCCGCGCCGTCGCGGGCCGGTAGATCATGCCCTCGCACGGTTCTCGCAAAGCATCGAAAAACGTCCAGCGTACGCCGCAGTTGTTGGCGCGCGCCGTGAATTCGGCTCGCCGCGCAACGGAACTCGACAAGCTGACAACATAGACGTCAAACGGTTCTTGCTCAGGCATCGAAACCTTGCGTACCTGATGCGTTCGCGCGAATTTCATATCGGAAATATCAGTGCATGCAATCTGGGATCGTCGAATGCGTCATTTGCGCTCTTATGAGCGGCCCTCATCGTCGATGGCGTAACCCCAGGACACAATCTGGCGAATATCGTCGTCAGTATAGCCCGCCTGCACGCGTCCGGTCCGGTTGAGCGGACGTTCCGGGAGTTTTCCACCCCTCTGCTCCTTGCCGGCCTCGATCGCGGCCAGCTCGCCCATCGCCTGGTCCAAATTGCCCATCACGAAGGATTCCCGTGCGGCCTCGGCGCGCGCCGTGAAATAGCGGATCGCTTCCTCCCGCTCCTTGAGGACGGCTTGCGGATCTAGCCCCAGAAGCTCCCGCGACCAGCGCAGCCCGGACTGCGCGTGAAACACCTCGTCGCGGAGAATGTATTCGAACACCGCCGCGATATCGGGTTGATTGACAGAGCGGCGGTGCTCGATCTCATAGCCCAGATTGTCGATCGCAAGCCCTTCCATGAAGGTCTGGCGGATCAGCATGCGCCACAGCAGTTCCTGGCGGCTCCCGGCCGCACAAGGCTCGAACGCGTAAATGCCGTCATAAGACGACGTGGTGAGCGCGAAATCGCCATGACGAAAGCCGCGGGGCGTCATCAGGCGCTTGATCATGATGGCGTGGCGTGCTTCGTCGGAAGCTTGGCGCGCCATGTCGCGGTGGAACGCCCACGCCATGTCCGGGTGCTCATAGGAATTACGCGCCATCAGTTCGAGCGTCGTGAACTCTTCGTCGAGTTCCTTATGCAGGAACATGCCGACATCGCGCGGGTCGTGTACCGGGTCCACCGGCAACAGGCCGAGCGAGCCGGACACGCCGAACCGCGAACCCTCCGGCCGGACCGCTCTCGGCACGCGATCGACCGGCCCCCACAGCGCCTCCGCAAGCGAGAGCGGCTCTCCGGCCGTCCGCCCGTTCCACAGTTCCTCGAGCTCGCGAAGCCACGGCCGGTTATCGGCGTGCTCGACTGACAAGGAGAGGCCCCGGCGGCTCTCCTCATCCAGCGGCGGCAGAAAAGACCGGATGAGTTCGACCGAGGCGCGGTCGCCATCCGGGTCGGTTTCGCTAAGGTGCGTCTCGTACGACGCGATCAGAAGCGGATACAGAAACCGGTAGATTGCCGCGACAAGCAGGGCCGGGGTTTGCGCGCGGTCGATGTGCGACAGGGTTGAGCGCAAGCCTGCCGCCACCGTAGCCTCGCCCGCTACGGCGTGACAAAGCCCATTGACCCGGCCGCGCAAATACGTCGCCCGCTCCATCGAGCGATGCATCTGCATGCCGAACGCCAGCTTGGCGTCGAACGCCGGCATCTTGACCGCCCAACCGGCCATGATGTGCGCCAGCGACCGCTCGAGGATGGCAAGCTGAACCAGCGACGACGCCGCTTGCGCCGGCGACCAGTATGCACCCCGGTGCTTCGCGGTCATTGCCTCAGTGTTCGAGGTTCATTCCCGGCTGAGAGGCGTTCATGCCCGGCCGTGCGAAGACCGCGTTGTAATATGCCGGATCGGAATTGATGCCCAGTTCGATGGCTTTACTCCAGGGACAGCAGGCGTTCGCGTTCGAAGCGTTGAGATAGGACCGGCCCGCCGCGGCAAGAATGGCGCGACCGACGATCATGCCCGCGGTAATCAAGTGAGCATCGGTCGCGCCGGCCGGCATGCGCATCGGTCCTCTGTAGGCCATACGAGTCGCCGCGAGCTGGGCGGCGTCAGTGCGCGCGGTCTGAAACTGTTCCTGGGTCATATGGCGCAAGACCAGCCGCTCGCTGTTCGAAAGGTGATATTGCGCGGCCACGCCCTCCGGATCACGAGCAATCCGTTCCGCCAGAGCGCTGTCCGACAGCGCCATGCCCGCGATTTTGAGCAGATTTGCGGCCGTGGGGTTCACAAACCTGGGCTGAATCACTTCGAACCGGGCCGCGGGCTGATTGACGGCAGCTCCCGGAGCCATTCTGTAGTCCTGCATTGCCGCGATAGCCTTCTTGACCGGCAGGCCCAGGAACACGCCCACCGTGGCTATCGCTGTCGTCAACAGCAGCAAGGCCTTTCGGACTGACAACTCGCTTATCTTCCTCATAGCGTTTTTCCTCGCGCAAATGGTTTCAGTTGCATGGATGCGGCCGTCACAGCACCGCTCGTCGACCGTCCTGAAGGACTTCTATCAGAGAATGCGTTGTAGTCGCAATCGCACTCTGCCGGTAGCGCCCGGCGTCCCCGCGAAAGGGCAAGGACTAAGGCGATTTCGCAGAGGTATTTGAATATGTTGCGCGGGGGCAGAAGGGGAGGCTGAAGCATTTCGCGCTTGCGAAGTCGCCCCGTTCCCGCCCGCTTTTCGGAGAGGCGGAGGTTTGCCGCGATGCGTCAGAACGCGTGATCCGTACACGCATTACATGACTATAGGCGAACGATCCTGCATCGAATGCGGAAGAAATTTTCGCCGCACCCCTTGAAATGCGATTTTCGCATCCCCAATTCTTACGCATAGCGTCCCTTCGGATGCTTCACCGACAATGGAGGCGTGCAAAGGGCGGCCGACGGGCCGCCGAGAGATGAATACTGACCGACGCGGAAACATACAGGGTCAAGGATGCCGTTTCGCGTGCATCCGAACGGAGTGGGCCGGCGTTGAGGCCGTTCGCCTTGCGGCGGCCGGGTTGCGAAACGCCCGCTCTGCGAAGCCCAAGGAAAAGCAAAGGTGCTGACCGGTTTCCGCGCGGCGGATTCCCTCTGCCTGCCGTAGCTTTGCGCCGAAGGCGGGTTCGCCGGGTGTCGCCATCAGCGGCGCGCCCACGCTCCCGCCTTCAGTTTGTCAGGCCCCCTTCTTCGCCAGATATTGCTCCAGCCAGTGAATATTGTAGTTGCCGTCGATGATGTCGGTCTCGCGCACCAGAGCCTGGAACAGGGGAATGGTAGTCTCGATGCCGCCGACCACCAGTTCGTCGAGCGCGCGGCGCAGGCGCATCAAACATTCGTTGCGGCTCCTGCCGTGGACGATCAGCTTGCCCGCCAGGCTGTCGTAGAAGGGCGGGATGTGATAGCCGGCGTAGATCGCGGAATCGAAGCGCACGCCAAGTCCGCCCGGTGTATGGAACTGCGTGATGAGCCCCGGAGAGGGCTGGAAGGTGAAGGGGTTCTCCGCATTGATTCGGCATTCGATGGCGTGGCCGGAGAAGACGATGTCCTTCTGCTCGATCTCGAGCGGCGCACCCGCAGCGATGCGAATCTGTTCGCGCACGATGTCGATGCCGGTGATCGCCTCGCTGACCGGATGCTCCACCTGCAGCCGCGTGTTCATCTCGATGAAGAAGAATCGCCCGTCCTCGTAGAGGAACTCGACCGTGCCGGCGCCCAGATAGCCGAGCTTCTCCAGCGCCCTTGTGACGACGGCGCCGATCTCCCCGCGCTGGGCGGCATTGAGCGCCGGGCTACCGGCCTCCTCCCAGACCTTCTGGTGGCGGCGCTGCAGTGAGCAGTCGCGCTCGCCCAGGTGCACCACCCGGCCGTTCGCATCGGCCAGCACCTGGATCTCGATATGGCGCGGCTTCTGAAGGTATTTTTCTAGATAGACGGCGTCGTTGGCGAAAGCGGTCTTGGCCTCCGCGCGCGCCGTGGTGAGGGCCAATGGCAGGTCCGCCGGCTTGTTCGCCACTTTCATGCCGCGCCCGCCGCCGCCCGCCGTCGCCTTGATGAGGACGGGATAGCCGATCTCTTGGGCGATGCGCGCGGCCTCTTGGTCGGAGCCGACCGCGCCGTCCGAGCCGGGAACCGTCGGGATGCCGAGAGCCCCCACCGCCTGCTTGGCGGCGATCTTGTCGCCCATCAGGCGGATATGCTCGGGCAGCGGCCCGATGAAGGCGATGCCGTGCTCCTTCACGATCTCGGCGAAGCGCGCGTTCTCGGAAAGGAAGCCGTAGCCGGGATGGATCGCCTGCGCTCCGGTGATCTCGCAGGCCGAGATGATCGACGGGATGTTGAGATAGGATTGGGCGGCGGGCGGCGGGCCGATGCAGACGCTCTCGTCGGCTAGGCGCACATGCATGGCGTCGGCGTCGGCGGTGGAATGCACCGCGACGGTGGCGATCCCCATTTCCTTGCAGGCGCGATTGATGCGCAGCGCGATCTCGCCACGGTTGGCAATGAGGATTTTTTCGAACATCACGAAATGACGAGCAGAGCCTGGCCGAATTCGACCGGCTCGGAATCGTGTACCAGGATTTCGCTCACCGTGCCGCCGCGCGGCGCAAGGATCGGGTTCATCGTCTTCATCGCCTCGACGATCAGAAGCGTGTCGCCTTCCTGGACCGCGTCGCCCACCTTGACGAAGGGCGGCTTGCCCGGCTCGGGCGCAACATAGACGGTTCCCACCATCGGGGAGGCAACGGCGCCGGCCTGAGGCCCTTTCGGCGCCGCTGCGTCGGCGGCAGACGCGCTCGGCATGGTAAGCTGCGCGGCGGAGGCGACCGTGCCGCCCTGCTGGCGCGCCACGCGCAGCCGCACGCCATTTTGTTCGATCTCGATTTCGGTAAGGCCGGTCTCGGTCAACAGCTCCGACAGCTCGCGGATCGCCGCGGCGTCCACGGCCGGCACGGACCTGGCTTTGCCGCCGGCGGCAATCCGGGCGCCGATCGATTTCACGTCCTTCATGTTCATGCGGCGGCGCCTTCGATGAGGGAGGCCAGGGCGTCCACGGCGAGGACGTAGCTCTCAGCGCCGAATCCGACGATCACGCCGTTGGCGATTGGACTGATTCGCGAATGATGGCGGAATTTCTCCCGCGCGAACGGGTTGGAGAGATGGACTTCCACCAGCGGCTTGTCCAAGGCGCGCAAAGCGTCGTGGAGCGCAATGGAGGTATGCGTGTAAGCCCCGCCGTTGATGATCAGGCCGGCCGATTTGGTGCGCGCTTCCTGGATCCAGTCGACCAGCTTGCCTTCGTCGTTGGATTGGCGGAAAACGACGGAAAGTCCGTGGCTTTTCGCTCGTTTGGCCGCCAGCTTGCCGATCTCGGCCAACGTAGTGCGACCATAGATTTCCGGCTCGCGCAGGCCCAGAAGGTTGAGGTTCGGGCCATTGAGGACATATATCGGCAGGGGCTTCTTGGCCAAGAACGGCTCCGCTAACGGTTCCGCGTCCCGCTTTATACTGGGCAATCGGGGCTAGGCAAACAACCAATCGGGAACAGGCTTTATGGCCGTGACAGTGACGATTAACGGCGAAACCCGGCACCTTGGCGGTTCCGTCAGCGTGGCCGTGCTTCTGACCGGGATGGGGCTCGACCCCGCCAAGATCGCGGTGGAGCGCAATCACGAGATCGTTCCGCGTTCTCAATATGACGGGACGGCGGTGGAGGATGGCGACAAGCTGGAGATCGTCCAGTTCATCGGCGGCGGCAACGAGCCGGTCGACAAACCACTGGTCATCGCCGGACGGACCTTCCGCTCGCGATTGATCGTCGGCACCGGCAAATACAAGTCCTACGCCCTGAACGCGGCCGCACTGGAGGCCAGCGGGGCGGAGATCGTCACGGTTGCGGTGCGCCGGGTGAACCTGACCGATGCCAGCCAGGAGCGCCTGGTCGATTTCATCGACCCCAAGAAATACACCTACCTGCCGAATACCGCGGGCTGCTTCACCGCCGAGGACGCGATCCGCACCCTGCGGCTGGCGCGCGAGGCGGGCGGCTGGACGCTGGTCAAGCTGGAAGTGCTGGGCGACAAGAAGACGCTTTATCCCAACATGATCGAAACGCTGCGCGCCACCGAGCTACTGCTCAACGAGGGCTTCCAGGTGATGGTCTATTGCAGCGACGATCCCTTGATGGCCAAACGGCTTGAGGAGATCGGCGCCTGCGCGATTATGCCGCTCGCGGCCCCCATCGGCTCGGGGCTCGGAGTGCAGAACCCCATCGGCATCCGCATGATCGTCGAGGAGGCGAAGGTTCCGGTGATCGTCGACGCGGGCGTCGGCACGGCCTCGGATGCCGCCGTGGCGATGGAGCTCGGCTGCGACGCGGTGCTGATGAATACGGCGATCGCTGAGGCGAAGGACCCGGTGATGATGGCGCGCGCCATGCGCCATGCGGTGGAGGCGGGGCGTCTCGCCTATCTCGCGGGGCGCATGGCCAAGAAGCGCTATGCCGATCCGTCCAGCCCGCTGGCGGGCTTGATTTGAACGCGGCGATCAGCTCTTCGTGAGTTCCTTCAGCTCCGCGTCGGTGATTTCGCCGGGATGGATCGTCCCGTTGATGACGAAGGTCGGCGTGCCGTCGACGTTCGCTTCTTGGCCCAGCTTGTGGGCGGCGGCGAGCGCCTTGTCGAGCGCGGCATCGGTCAGGGCGGCGTGAAGTTTGTCCGCATCGAGGCCGGCCTTCTTGACGTCCGCGGACAGCAGCGCGGTGTCGATCATCTGCTTTTCGCCCATCAGGAGAAAGTGCAGGTTGAGGTACAGATCGCCCTGCCGGCGGGCGGCCAGGGCGACGCGCGCCGCCTCATTCGATTGATCCCCGAAGATCGGGTACTCGATGAACGCGAAGCGTGTGTCCTTCTTGTGGGCCTCGTAGAATTTCTTGACGGCGGCCATCGAATTGCGGCAGTGGATGCAGTTGTAGTCGAAGAATTCGACGAAGGTGTTCTTGGCGTTTGCCGGGCCGGTGACGTAAGCGACGGCCGGATCGAAGAAGCGCTTGAGTCCCAACTTCGCGATCAGCGCCCGCTTCTTCTGCTCCTCCTGGGCGGCCTCCTGTTTCTGCAAATGGTCCGACATCTCGTAGAGCACGCTTGGATGGGCCATCAAGTATTGGTGAATTCGCGTGTCGGTGTTGTTCGGCAGGATTCCAAACCAAGCGGATGCGAATACAACCGCCAGCGAGAAAACTGCGCCAATTGCCCCGCCGACGGCGGCTGCCTTCCATTCCATGTTCATGAGGTTCAATCCTGCGATCTTTGTTTTGGCTGCGTCGCCGCAACGGCGATGATGTCGTTGGCACGTTCCCAGTCTGGCGAACCCTGGGCAAGCTTCTGTCGCGCACGCCCTGCGAAGACGGCCGCCTGCGGCATGGCGCCGAACACATAATAGCGTTCCGCGGTCGCCAGATTTGCCATCGGCTCGTCACCCAGATCGCTGTAGGCCTGCGCCATCTCGTACCACGCAAACGGCTGGTCGTTATCCTGCTGCAGCGCGATCTTGAGGTTGTCGATGGCGGTCTTCTCGATCTCTTTTCTTTCCGTCGCGATTTGCGCCGCGGCCAGAGAGATGCGCAATTCGGGCGCGTCCGGCAGCAGATCAACCGAGGTCTGATAGGGCGGAATGCCTTTCCGAGGCTGGCTCATCGAGACATATATCTGGCCGAGCACCTCGTAGAAATATGGGTTCTTGGGTTCGTCCTTGATCAGGCTGTTGATCTCTGCCAGCGCCTTGGGAAGGTCGGGTATTCGCATATAGACCATGGCGCGGGCGTATCGGGCCGGTTCGCTGGTGTCGGAAACCGGATAACGATAGAGCACATCGCGCGGCGCCAGCAGGAAGCCGATCACTTTAGCCTTGACCATCTCGTAGGCGTGAATCGACGCCGGACTGTCGGGCACGTCGCGGTAAGGAGAGGCATCCGCTTCTTCCTGCAGCAGGGCGACGCGATCGCGATCCGCCGGATGGTCGCTGGCGAACTGCTTCTCGTCGATGCCGGCGCTGGCGTTCTCATTGGCCATGCGCTCGAAGACGTGGACCATGCCCAAGCCGGACTGATGCGTCTGGCGCAGAAACCTCTGCCCCATCTGATCGGCGGTGGCTTCCTGGACGCGGCTGAAGCCGAGGAATTCCGCCTGTGCGGCGCTTTCGCCCATCCCCATCAGGATCATGCCTGCTTCGCCCGCTCCGGCGATGGCTGCGGCCATCCCCACGACCATCGACAGCAGCATGGGGATTTCGGCCTTGGCGATGGCGCGCGTATCGCGGATCAGATGCCCGCCGGCCATGTGGCCGGTTTCGTGCGCCAGGACGCCGGTGATTTCGTTGGGATTTTTAAGCTGGATAAACAACCCGGCGTTGACGAAAATATTCTGTCCTTCGGCGACAAAAGCGTTTAGCGAGGTGTCGTTGACGATGTACATCTTGACGGCGGAGGGATCGAGCCCCGCCACCTTCAGGATCGGGTCTTCGTAGGTCCGCAACAGCCTTTCGGTCTCGGTGTCTTGCAAGAGGGAAATGGCCTGGGCGGAAGCTGGGGTGACCACGGCGAAAAATGCGCCTATGAAGCCCGCGAGAAAGGCGAGCACACGCCCCGATACCAGTCGCGCGACCCTCTGCCTCGGGGCTCGTCGCAAAGGGTTGCAAATCGACAAGGCTTGGACTCTCCTCTCACCCCCGAACCCTCGAGGGGGGCGGTAGGTGCCTCCCACGTCTGGGTCAACGGACGCCAGCGTACCGCTTTGTGGCCAATCAGCCAAGGATTACACCTGATTCATGTTTTGCTCTCGTCTCCTCGCCGGCGCGGCCGGCATTTTTCTGCTCGCAGCCTGCTCTATCAACCTTGGTAGCTCGCTCGGTCTTGGCGGGTCGGACAAGACCTCGGCGCAGGTCGTCGGCGACGAGCCCTTTGCCGTCAAAGTGGGGGCGGCAACACTGGCCCAAGGCGGTGACGCGGTCGATGCGGCGACGGCGATGTATTTCGCGCTGTCCGTCACCTATCCGGTTTCGGCCGGTCTTGGCGGCGGCGGCATCTGCATCGTGCATGACCCGGTGCGCAACCAGAGTGAAGAGTTCAATTTCCTGACCCGCGACGCGGCTGGGGGCGGCGCCTATGCGGTTCCGGGCAACGTCCGCGGCTTTGCCTTGATGCAAAACGCCTATGGTGCGCTGCCCTGGCAGAAGCTGGTAGCGCCAGCGGAAGTCTACGCCCGCACAGGCTTTCCGATTTCGCGGGCACTGGCGGCGCGCCTCAAAGAGGCAGAAGACGTGGTTCGTCTCGACGCCGGTCTGGCGGCCGAATTCATGGATGAAGCGGGCCACGTGAAGGGGACTGGCGGCATCGCGGTGAATATCGATCTGGCCAACACCTTGGCGACCGTGCGCACACAAGGTGCGGATGGATTCTATGCAGATCCCGTCGGCGCCAAGATCGTGGCTTATTCCGCATCGCAGGGAGGCGCCATCGCGACCCGCGAGCTGGCAGCTTATCACGCCAATCGCGTAACGCCGCGTGTCTTGCGGATGGGCGACGACTATGTGTTCCTGCCGGAGTCCCGCACCGGAGCGGGTGCGTTCACCGGCGCGCTGCTCGACAATTTAGCCCGCGCGCAAGCAACGCCAGTGGGAGAGCAGGACGCGGAGGCCGCGGTGATCGTCGCCATCAAACAGACGCTGAGGGACTTCGGTCTCGACAGTCTGCCGAAGGATCTCGGCGCTACGGGGTTCGCCGCCACCGATGCCAAGGGGCAAGCAGTGGCCTGCGCCGTGACGATGAACGGCCCCTTTGGATCGGGCCATACGGCGCTGGGCACGGGAGTGACTCTGGCGCATTCGCCATCGTCGGGTGCCGTCGGCTTGGCCTCCGCGTTCCTGACGCCGGTGATCGCCAGCCCCAGTGGCGACCGCCCGGCGACGCTTGCGGGAGCCGGCGCGGGCGGGCCCAACGGAAGTGCGGCGATCGCCTATGCCCTGATCCGCATCGCGCACGGCAAGGACATCGCCACGCGCAGCGAATTGCGCTCAACGGGAGTGGCGCCGTACGACACCGTGAACGCGATTATCTGCACGAGCGAATCTTGCGCGGCGTTGTCCGATCCGGGGGCCAATGGCCTCGGAGCGATCGTGACAGTGCCGTAGGGCGCTTCCTAGTCCGATCGAAATGCCCTCTGCCACCAGCCTTTCTTGGTGGACTTCGGCGAATTCGGCGCCACGCACGGGTCTTCGGCCGATGCTGGAACGGCGGAGGCTTCTTGCCGTGGCGCGGCCGGCTTGTCGCCACGTTCGGCCTTCAGCGACCAAACGGGCGTGGAAGCGGCGTTGGGAACGGCTTCTGGGACATGGACCGGGTTGAGTACAGGGAGACTTCGCGGCTCTTCGTGCGGCGTCGTGTCGATTTCGTCCGGCTGGCCGAAACGATCGACTTGCGGCGCCTCGGCAAGGCTCGCCGCACCGCCATTGGTGTGCTGTTCCCCGCCAAGATTATCCCGGTCGCGGCCGCCACGGCGGCCACGCCGGCGCCGGCGACGCCTGCGGCGGCCTTCGCCGAATGGACCTTGCGGTTCACTCTGCGGACTCTCGCCTTCTTGCGGCGGACGAACGGACAGCTCGTTCGCCTTGTCCGTTCCCTCGACCGGTTCTTCGCGAGGCGCTTGCTGGACGCTGGCGACCGTCGCGGACAGCGGCGCCTGCGGCGCAATTTCCTGGCGTTGCTCGCCCGGGATTGGCCGGTCGCGGTCACGTCCGCCGCGGCGGCGGCGGCGGCGCTTGCGCCGGCTGCCGTTTTCGCCCTGTTGCAGCTGCTGACGGGAATCGGCGGGGATCTCTTCCTGCATCGTCTCGCCCGCGGGCTCGGCGTCTTCGACGATCTCCGCTTCGACTTCCGGTTCCACCTCGGGCGGCGCGGCCTCGATCTGCGTCACCGGCCTGGGCCGGCTTTCCGGATCGCGCTGGCCAATACGCTCGATGTCGAAATCGCCGGCCTTCAAATTCTCCTTGGGATCGAAGGTGATGGTGATGTCGTATTCGCCTTCCAGGCGCGTGAGCTCGCGGCGCTTCTGGTTGAGGGTGTAGATAACGACCTCGCTCGCGACGCGTACGATCAGGCTTTCCGCGCGCTGCTTCTGGGCCTCTTCTTCCAGGCCGCGCAACACCCGCAGCGAGGTCGATTCCACCGAGCGCACGATGCCCTGGCCGCCGCAGTGCGGGCAGGGCACGGTCGAGCCGGCGATCACGCCGGCACGCAGGCGCTGGCGCGACATTTCCATCAGGCCGAACTGACTGATCTTGCCAAGCTGAATCCGGGCGCGATCGTTCTTCACCGCGTTGTGCAGCCGCTTTTCGACGTTGCGGTCGTTGCGGCTGTCCTCCATATCGATGAAATCGATGACGATGAGACCGGCCAAGTCGCGCAGGCGCAGCTGACGGCCGATCTCGTCTGCGGCCTCGAGATTGGTCTTGGTGGCGGTTTCCTCGATCGAATGCTCGCGGGTCGCGCGCCCGGAATTCACGTCGATGGAAACCAGCGCCTCGGTCTGGTCGATGACGATGTAGCCGCCCGACTTCAGCGTAACGCTCGGCGAGAACATCGCATCGAGCTGTGCCTCGATGTGATGGCGCTGGAATAGGGGTACCGGCTCCTTGAACGGCTTCACGTTCTTGGCGTGCGACGGCATCAGCATCCGCATGAAGTCTTTGGCGTTGTGATAACCCGCCTCGCCTTCGACCACGACCTCGGTCACGTCCTTGTTGTAGAGGTCGCGGATGGCGCGTTTGATAAGGTCGCCTTCTTCATAGACGCAGGCCGGCGCGTTGGATTTCAGCGTCAGCTCGCGGATCGTGTCCCACAACCTGAGCAGATACTCGTAGTCGCGCTTGATCTCGACCTTGGTGCGGTTCTCGCCCGCGGTGCGGATGATGAGGCCCATGCCCTCGGGCAGTTCGAGCGCCTGGGCGGCGGACTTCAGCCGCTTGCGGTCGGTGGCGTTGGTGATCTTGCGGCTGATGCCGCCGCCGCGCGGCGTGTTGGGCATCAGCACGCAATAGCGGCCGGCCAGCGACAGATAGGTGGTGAGCGCCGCACCCTTGTTGCCGCGTTCTTCCTTGACCACCTGCACCAGGATAACTTGCCGGCGCTTGATGACTTCCTGAATCTTGTAATGGCGCCGGCGCATCCAGCGCTGAGAAGGACGCTGGGCTTGCTGTGGCTGCGCGGCCCCGGGCTCTGCACCCGCCGCGGCGGGTTGCGGCTCTTCTGCGTTGGGTTCGCCTCGCGTTTTCGCTCGCTGGAACGCGTCGTTTTCGCGCATTAATGCGGTTTCGGAGGGCTCGCCCTCTTCGTCAGCGGATTCAGCGTGACCGCCCTCGCCGGAAGAAGCGTCATTCGCCGCTTGGTCGTCTTCGGCCGGGTAGTAATCTTCGGGCGGAGATTGGCCATACTCGCCCTCTCCCCGATCGTCGGTTTCGGAGAAGGCTTCCGCTTCGGGCGAGGGCTCTTCCGGCGATGTTTCGCCCTCTTCGGATTGCTCGAACTTGGCGCCGGCTTTCGGCGAGGAGCCGATCTCGAAAGATTCGAAATCGTCTTCCTGGCGGCGCCGTGCATCGGCCTCTTGCTCGGCCAGGAGCGCGATGCGGTCGGCGACCGGGATCTGGTAATAATCCGGGTGAATTTCGGAGAAGGCGAGGAAACCTTGCCGGTTCCCGCCATACTCGACGAAGGCCGCCTGCAGCGACGGCTCCACGCGCGTCACTTTGGCGAGATAGATATTGCCTTTGAGCGGCCGCTTGGAGGCGGCCTCGAAATCAAATTCCTCGACCTTTTGTCCGTCGAGGACGACGACTCGGGTCTCTTCCGGGTGGCTTGCATCGATTAACATACGCTTGGGCATAGAATTCTCCGGGCGGCGCGCACGGGCCAGCCGGGCGTTGATGTGCGCAATTCGGGCTGATGGGCCGCCATGTTGGGGACAAGCGCCACCGTGCCGCCGCCAGCGGCTGTGCCGCAGGCTGGTGCAAAATGGGGCGCGTTCGATCGTTCATTTCATCACGTTTGCGGCCAGACGGCGCTTTGCCGTCCGGTGGGGTGGCTGCTGTCGTAGCTGGGAATATCTGGCGGCCAAAAACCCAAGCGCTTACTTGGGATAATTCCTGGCCTGCGCGCAGACCCTCGGACCGGCCTGAACCTGCCCGCCACGACGCAACTGTAAGCAGTTGTAGGTGTCCTGTCGTAGCACGGCAAGAGGACCAGCAGGTGAACGGCCAAATTCCACAGGTGCTAACGAAGCCTAAATGGTTTATGCCCGACCGTCGGCCATCGGGCCGGGGGTGCTGCGGAAACGATGCCAAGAGTCAGGAATATCGCTTTAGGCATAGTGGCTTGCCTGTTGTCCGGGGTCGCGCTGGCCGGGCACGCTCAGGCACCCGAGCCGCGCACGGTTGACGACGTCATCGCGAAGATCCTGCGGGAAACGCCGGATACCGTTTCTCCGCCTTCCCAAAAGAGCGGGGTGGTCAATAGTCCAGCGCCTCTGTCAGCCCGCCAGCCGATCGTCATGGGCGCGCGGATTGGCGAGCACGCGGACCGCACGCGATTTGTCGTGGAGCTGTCCGACCCCGTCGACATCCGCACCTTTACGCTGACTGGCCCCAACCGCGTCGTCGTCGATCTGCCGGCGGTGCAATGGCATTTGGAGGCCCCCCCGCGCCCGTCCGGCAACGGGGCGGTGAAAAGCTACCGTTACGGCTTGTTCCGGCCGGGTAATTCCCGTTTCGTGATCGACTTGAACCAACCGGTCGTGGTCAGCGATCCGCTCGTCCTGCCGCCTCAAAACGGCTACGGCTATCGCGTCGTGATCGATTTGTTTCCGACCGCACAGGCGAAGTTCGACCGCACTGCCGGTTGGCCTGCGGACCTCAAGGCCCGGGAATACGCCGCCGAACAGGCGCCGCCGCAACCGCCGACTCCGCCGTCTGCCAGGAAGGTCGTCGTGATCGATCCAGGCCATGGCGGCATCGATTCCGGTACCGTCGGCGCGGACGGAACGATGGAAAAGGACATCGTCCTCGCGGAGGGCCTGAAACTGAGGAAGACGCTTCAGGCGCACGGCTATACCGTGCACATGACGCGCGACAGCGACGTTTTCATTCCGTTGCGCGAGCGGGTGAATATGGCGCGCGCCTGGCACGCCGACCTGTTTATTTCGATCCACGCGGATTCGATCCACGAGCCCGCCGTCGCGGGTCTTTCGATCTATACGCTGTCAGACAAAGGGTCGGACAAGGAGGCCGCCGCCCTAGCTGCGAAGGAAAATCAGTCCGATATCATCGCCGGCGTCGATCTGTCGGGCGACAACTCCGCCGTGGCGCCCATTCTCATCGATTTGACGCAGCGCGACACGATGAACAAGTCGTCACGTTTCGCGGAAACTGCCATTACGGAACTTTCACACGCCACGGACATTTTGCCACGCCATCCGCACCGTTCCGCCGCGCTGGTCGTGCTCAAGGCCCCGGACGTGCCTGCGGTGCTGATGGAGCTCGGTTATCTGTCGAACGACCAGGACGCGGCGCAAATGAATACGGCCGCCTGGCGCGCCGGCGTCGCCGATGCTATCGCGGGGGCGATAGATCGTCACTTCGCAACCGCAGCAACGGGCGAGCAGAAAACGGCGCAAGGCAAGCCGTGACGGAACGGCCTTGCATGGTCATAATCGCCTGCCATGAGCGACATGCCTGAAGATCGAAATCCGCCGGGCGGCCCGGTCGCCGAACCGCGGCGGGAGCCGCCTGAGCCAGGTTCGCAGCCGCTGGACGGATTGCCGCCCGTGGCATCGCAAGGTTTCTCCGCCCAGGCCGATGAACCGCCGCTGGAGCTCGCGCCGGTCGAAGACCCGCCGGACCGGCCCGAACCGCCCTCGCATGACCCACCGCCTCCCGATGAGCAGCCTCAGCGCCTGTCGTGGCGCGCCCGTGCCGTGCTGTACGCCGGACTGTCCGCGGCCGTTCTGCTGATCGCGGCCTCGCTCGCAGTCGTGATCTACATCTGGTCGATGACGCGCGATCTGCCGAGCGTGGAAGCGCTGCAGAACTACACACCGCCTGTCACCACCCGCGTCTACGCCGGCGACGGCACGCTCATCGGCGAGTACGCGCGCGAGCGGCGCATATTCGTGCCGATCACCTTTGTGCCCAAACTCGTGGTCGAGGCATTCACTTCCGCGGAGGACCGCAATTTCTTCAATCATCCCGGCATCGATCCGAGCGGCATGCTGCGCGCGGCGATCAAGGACATCGGCAAGGTCGTGCAAGGCCGCCGGCCGGAAGGCGCCTCCACGATCACCCAACAGGTCGCCCGCAATTTTCTGCTCAATTCCAACGTGAATTTCTCGCGCAAGATCCGCGAGGTGGTCCTGGCGCTGCGCATCGACGCGACCTATTCGAAGGAGAAAATCCTCGAGCTCTATCTGAACGAGATCAATCTCGGCCAGAATTCCTACGGCGTCGCGGCAGCGGCGCTGAATTACTTCGACAAGTCGCTGGACGATCTCGACATCGCCGAGGTTGCCTTCCTCGCCTCCCTGCCCAAAGCGCCCAGCCATTACGACCCGCGCTATCACTATCAGGCCGCTCTCGATCGCCGCAATTGGGTGATCGGGCAGATGGAAGACAACGGTTACATCACCGAAGAGCAAGCCAAGGCCGCGATGGTCGAACCGCTGAACGCCAACACTCGCCCGCTTGGCAGCCAGACCGAAGATGCGAATTATTTCGTGGAGGAGGTGCGTCGCCAACTCTACGCTAGGTATGGCGAGCAGGCGCTCTACGACGGCGGCTTGCAGGTGCGCTCCTCGCTCGACACGGGACTGCAGAACTATGCGGTGAACGCGCTTCGCATGGGACTGGTGCGTTACGACCAACGGCACGGCTGGCGCGGCGCGTTCGGAAATATCAACGTCACGGCCGATTGGCGAACTTCATTGAAGAGCGTCGCCAATCAGTCGGGCATCGACAGTTGGCGCGTCGCGGTAGTGCTGGACTTTCTGCCGGACAAGAGCGTGCGCATCGGATTATCCGACGGCGCCGCGGCGCAGGTTCCGTTCAGAGAGATCGCATGGGCGCGCAAGGAGTTGAAGGACGCTGACGTTGGCCCGGCGCCCGTCAAGCCCCAGGACGTGCTAAAAGTCGGCGATCTGATCTATGTCGAGGCGCTCGACGCGCAGCCCAAGACCGGACCTCGTTTGTACGGTCTTCGCCAGGTGCCGGAGGTCAACGGCGGCGTCGTCGCGATGGATCCGCACACCGGGCGAATCTTAGCGCTCTCGGGCGGGTTCTCCTATGCATCCAGCCAATACGACCGCGCCATGCAGGCCTTGCGCCAGCCCGGTTCGGCTTTCAAGCCGTTCGTTTATGCGGCCGCGCTCGACAATGGCTTCACTCCGGTGGACAAAGTGCTGGATGCGCCCTTCGTGATCGAGCAAGGACCCGGTCTGCCACTGTGGCGACCGGAGAATTTCGAGCAGAAATTCATCGGGCTGGCGACTCTGCGCCGCGGCATCGTGCTCTCCAAGAATCTGATGACCGTGCGTCTCGCCCAGGCCGTCGGCATGGACAAGATCGTGCCCTATGCCGACCGTTTCGGCGTCTATGATCACCTCGAACCCTTGTTGGCCAATGCGCTGGGTTCGACTGCAACGACGCTGCTGAGGATGACCACGGGATATTCGGAGTTCGTCAACGGCGGCAAGAAGATCACGCCGTCGCTGGTCGACCGCATCCAGGACCGTAACGGCAAGACCATCTGGCGCCACGATCAGCGCCCCTGCGAAGGCTGCAACGACGTCCACTGGAGCGGCCAATCGGAACCGCTGCTCACCGACACGCGCGAACAGATCATCGATCCGCGGACCGCCTATCAGATCGTCTCGCTGCTCCAGGGTGTGGTGGAGTATGGCACCGGCAAGTCGGTCGCCGCAGTCGGCAAGCCGCTGGCGGGCAAGACGGGCACCTCCAACGAATCCAGGGACACCTGGTTTGTGGGCTTCTCGCCGGATCTGACGTGCGGCGTCTATGTCGGCTTCGACAATCCGCGGACCTTGGGCAAGCTCGAGCAGGGCGCCACGGTCGCCGCTCCCATCTTTCGCGATTTCATGAAGGGTGCGCTGGCCGGCGTACCGCCGACGCCGTTCCGCGTGCCGCCCGGCATCGAATTCGTTCCGGTAGATCGTCTGACCGGGGCCGTTGTGCCCGAGGGTACGCCGGGATCGATCGAGGAGGCCTTCAAATCGGGGACTGCGCCCGGAGATCCGGGAGCGCCCCCGCCGATGGTCATCGGCGGGGACACGCCGACGGGCCCCAACGCGACGACGCCCAACGAAGTGGGCGAGGGCACGGGCGGCTTGTACTGAACGGGCCATGCCTCCTATATCACCGCTTCGAAGGAAGAGACTCCCATGCGCCCGGAAACCGAACGCAACGTCGCCGACATCGAGCAGGCCATCGCCCTGCTGAGGAGGCATCTTTGACTGGGACAGGTCCGTCCGCCGCCTCGATGAGCTGAACGCCAAGGCCGAAGACGCCTCGATTTGGAACAATCCGCAGGAAGCCCAGAAGCTGATGCGCGAGCGCCAGCGGCTGGAGGAAGGGCTGGCGTCGGTACGCAAGGTCGAAGCCGAATTGGCCGACGCGCAGGGCTTGGCCGAAATGGCCGAAGCCGAGAACGACGCGGCGATGGTAACGGACGCAGAGAAGTCCATCGCCGCGCTGGCCAGGCGCGCCGACGAATTGCGGCTTGGGTCCATGCTGTCCGGCGAAGCGGACGCCAACGATACCTATCTGGAAATCCATGCCGGGGCGGGCGGCACCGAAAGCCAGGACTGGGCCGAAATGCTCATGCGCATGTACACGCGCTGGGCTGATAAGAAAGGCTACAAAATCGATTATTTGGAAGAAAGCGAAGGGGAGGGCGCCGGGATCAAGTCGGCAACCGTCCTGGTCAAGGGCCGGAACGCCTATGGCTGGCTCAAGAGCGAAGCGGGTGTGCACCGGCTGGTGCGCATTTCGCCCTTCGATTCCAATGCGCGCCGCCACACTAGTTTCTCCTCGGTCACCGTCTATCCGGTGATCGACCAGACCATCGAGATCGACATTCCCGAGAAAGAGGTCCGCATCGACGTCTACCGTTCGTCGGGCGCGGGCGGCCAGCATGTCAACAAGACCGAGAGCGCCGTGCGCATCACACATCTGCCGACCGGCATCGCTGTGTCGTGCCAGACCGAACGTTCGCAGCACCAAAACCGCGCCATCTGCTGGGACATGCTGCGTTCGCGCCTGTACGAGATCGAACTGGAAAAGAAGCAGGCCGAAACGGGCGCCTTCGTCGGCGAGAAGACCGATATCGGCTGGGGGCACCAAATCCGTTCCTACGTTCTGCAGCCATATCAGCTGGTGAAGGATTTGCGCACCGGCGTCGAAAGCCGCAGCCCCCATGACGTGCTGGACGGCGAGCTCGATCCCTTCATGGCGGCGGCCTTAGCTCAGGCCGTCGGCGGCAAGAAGACGGAAAAAATCGAGGACTTGGAATAGCCGAAAATCGGAAGCCGGAAACGCAAGTTCCCGGCTTCCGATTTCTTTAGCAAAAATACCGTCAGTTCGTCTTCAGCGGCGTGAAGGTCGTGCCCGTTGCGCTGGTCGCAGCCGGCCGCGAAACCATCGCGGAAACTGCCGATGGCGTCGGCGAGGACGGAGAAAGCGCGGCGGCCGGTGCGGGCGACGCGCGGTATTCGGGTTTCTTCGGCGCCTCTTCGGCCAGGGGGTTGTCCGCATGGCGGCAATTGCCCTCGAAGAACGCGCCGGTCTCGACCGCGAAGGCTTCATGCAGAATGTTGCCCTCGACATGGCAGGTCGTGGCCAGCAGGACCTTGCGGGCACGAATGCTGCCTTGCACGCGGCCGCGTACGGTCACTTCTTCCGCCAGCACGTCGCCGTGAATAAAGGCCTTATCGCCGATTACCAGACCCACGCTGTGAACGTCGCCTTCCACGCGGCCGTCGATTTGGATGTCCCCGGTGGAGGTCACCGTGCCGGTCACCGTCAGATCGGCGCTGATGATCGACGGGGCAGCCGAACTGCGCGGCATGCGCTTGGACTGCAGATTCACTGGAGGGGCGGGAGCTGGCACGGGAGGTGTATCCTTACCTTTGCTGGAGAACATAGCGGCCTGCCTCGAAGAAGTTTCTCGGATTTCTCACGACGTCATCGTACCACACTTCGTAGTGGACGTGAGGTCCAGTGCTGCGCCCCGTGGATCCGAGTTTTCCGACCAGTGCGCCTTTTGCCACCTTAGCGCCAACTTGCACCAGGGTCGATGACAGATGTGCGTATCGCGTATGAATTCCGAAGCCGTGGTCAATTTCGACCATCTTACCGTATGTGCCTCTGGGACCGGCCCAAACAACGGTACCCGGCGCGGTTGCATGTATGACGGAACCCCAGGGGCCGGCGAAATCGACGCCTGGGTGGAATGAATAACGGCCGCTAAATGGGTCAAGGCGCGGGCCGAAGCCGCTGGTGCGTTCGAATTCAGGACCGGAGACCGGCGTGATCAAGGGCACGTGACGCATGCCCATGAGCAGCTGGTTCATCTGATCGAGCACGGCGGAAGCGCGCAGGAAGGCGTCCTGGAAGGCTTGATCGCTAATCCCTACGATATGTACGGATTGCAGCGGGATTTCAGGGCCGCCGACGCCTTCGACACTCTCGATCTTCTGGGTGAATTGATCGGGATTGATACCCGTGCGCTGTAGGACTGCCCGAATTTCCGTGACGCCTTCGACCACCTCTTCCTGGGTGCGCGACATAAAGCTGGTTTCGGTCATGCTGAGGCGGTGGAGGCGTTCGGTTTGCGCCGCCAAGCGCTTCAGGATCGGATGGCGGGCGAAGGCCGCTTCTGGTGCGCCGTCCGGCTGGCGTTTGCCGAACAGAGCGCCCGCAATGCGCCCTACGGCGCCGCCGAGATCGAGGAAGGCGTGGGTTGGCTTGCCTGTACGGGGTTGCGGCTTGGCCGGCTGCGGACTGACGGTCAGATCAGTGGAGCCCCCGCTGTCACCGTCGTCTGCATCGCCTCCGCCTGATCCGGAGACCGGCGGCGCGGAGTCCAGGCTGTCGCTGGCGGGCGCGCTTTCCGACCCGGCGACATCCGTTCCTTCACGGACCGCCGGCGTCCCGCCGTTCGCCAAGGTCGCGTCGACCTGCTGCTTGCGGTCGAGGAAATGGAGGATGGTGTTCTGTTTGGCCTGCAGCTCGTCGGCGGCCGACTTGAACTTGTCTTCGGCGGAGACGAGGGCCCCGTTGACTTCGTCATAGGACAGCTGCAGGTCGGCCACCCGGTTCTCGTAGGCCGATTGCATCTGCTGGTAGTGATGATCCTTGGCCGCGATGATGCGGTCCTTGAAGATGACGTTTACGGTCGCAAAAGCGACCCAGCCGAGGAAAATGAGCGAGAGACCGGCAAGCGTCGCCTGCAGCGTCGGGCCGAAGGTGAAGAATTGCACCCTGCCATCACTGCGAATGTAAATTTGGCGTTCAGGAAAGGTTTCGTGAAGCCACAACCAGACGCGCTCCACGAGCGTTTCCGCCATCTCCGGATTTCCCTTTTTGGCGTCTTTCTTCGCGCCGACCCCAGTTGGTGCCATTTCACCTAATTGAGGGCGGCTAATCAAGCTCTTAGCCCAGAAAAATGACGTGGAGGTTAATCGCGGGCCAAAGCGTTTTGGCAGTTTTGCGGGCTTCAAAGCGCTTTTGCCGCAGCGAGGACGGCCTTCGCATGCCCGGATACCTTCACTTTCCGCCAAACTTGACGGATTTTGCCCTTTGCATCCACCAGGAAGGTCGCACGCTCCATGCCCATGTACTTCCTCCCATACATGCTTTTCTCGACCCACACGCCATAGGCCTGCGCAACTTTCGTATCGCCGTCGGACGCGAGGGTCAGATTCAACCTGTAATGCGCCTTGAACTTCTCGTGGGACGCGACGCTGTCCTTGGAGAGGCCGATCAGCTCGACGCCTAGATCGCTGAATTTTTTATGTAATTTTGTAAACTCGAGGGCTTCCCGCGTACAACCTGAAGTGCTGTCCTTGGGATAGAAGTAGAGGACGAAGGGCTTGCCCCTCAATCCGGCGAGGGAGACTTCGCCCGCGCCGTCGGTGGGAAGCTTGAACGCGGGGGCCTTGTCGCCAGGCTGTAGGTCCATACCTGTTCCCAAAGTAAGTTGCAGTCGAACGTCTGGCCGTATACGCGATAAAGTGATGCGCGATTCAGCGCAAGACCCCGCTTTCGCCTCAACAATTGGCCAAAGGTGGGTGCACGAGGTGCGCGGACCTTGAAATTGTCCGACCTATACCCGCGGAAACTGGGTCGGCTGCTTCGGCGGTACGTCAAGGCCCATCATGTCAGTCGGGCGGCGCTGATCGCGGCCGGAACGGCTGCGGCCGTGCTTTTCTTTGTCATCGGCGCAAGCGTACGCGTACTGATCGGTCCGGTTTCGCTTGGGCCTTTCGGAGGCACGCTGGCGAATGCACTCGCCACGGCACTACCTGGGATTACCGTCAAGTACGACCAGGCCGCGATCGAATGGGCCCGCGACGAGGGCAAGGTGAACCTTGTCATCCTGGGCGCGCGGGTCTTCGACGCGGATGGCCGGATCATCGCCCAGGCGCCCAAGGCCGACATCGATCTGGCCGCCGGCCCGTTCCTGCACGGCAAGATCGTCGTCAAGCGCATCGCCCTGGTTGGCGTGCAGCTGACGCTGGTGCGCACCAAAGACGGCGGCCTGCGGCTCGGCGTGGAGAAAGACAAACAGGAACGCGACATCCTCAGCCGCATCTCCGATGCGCTCAAGTCCTCAAACGGCGGCGCTTCGTTGTTGGAGAGTTTTGCGATCCGCAATGCAAGGCTGGCCTTCTACGACGAGACGACGGGCCTGTTCGTCGTCGCCCCCAAGGCCGATTTCGGTTTGTCGACGGCCGGCACGAATCTCGACGCTAAGCTCGAAGCCGACGTCGAAATCTCGGGGCATCCCGCCCATGTTGCGGGCGAGTTTGTGTTCCCGCCCAACAAGGGCAAGGTCGAGGGCGCGGTGTCCGTCACCGGGCTCGAATTGGGCGCGCTCGCTGCCAACAGCAAGACCTTCGCCGCCGTCAAGGACACCGCGCTCAGGCTCGATTTGTCGGCGTCCTTCGTGATGGAAGGGACCCATTTACTGTCCGCGGATTTCGGTGTCGGCGCACGCGGCGCGTTTGTTTTGCCCGGCGCCAAAGGCTGGCGGGTGCAGGTGCACAGTCTGCGCGCGATCGGCCGGTACGACGGCGCAAACGGACGGCTGCTGCTCGAAGACGCCGCCATCGACTCCGACAAGATCAAAGGTCAACTACAAGGCAAGGTCGATCTGGTTTCCGATAAGCAAGGCAAGCTGACGGACATCCGCGCTGATTTGCGGTTGGGCAAGATCACCCTTGCGTTCCCGGGCCTCTTTCCCAATCCGGTTCAGTTTCAGCTCGTCGATCTGCGGGGCGATTGGCGACCTGCCACGCGCGACCTTGTCCTCGATCATTTGGGCGTGAGCGGCACACCGTTTGCGCTACAGGCTTCAGGCAAATTGACGCTGGCCGAGGGCGGCTCGCCCGCCATCGAGATCAAGGGCACCATCGCTCCCATCGGGATACGCGACCTGCTGCGGTACTGGCCGCTGGTGGGAGGGCAGGGCGCGCGCGCCTGGGCCGACGCAAACATGCCCGCCGGAACAATCGGCCCGACCGCGTTCGAGACGCACATACCCGCCGGCGCGCTCGACGAGCCGGCGCTACCCCACGGTTCGCTGAGCGTGACTTTTGCGGTCAACGGCGGCGAGATTAATTACATCAAGGGCCTCACCCATCTGACAGCGGTGCAGGGAACGGCCACGCTAACCGAGGGATCGTTCGCTGCAAATATTACCTCGGCGCGTGTCGGCCCGTTGGCGGTGAGTGGCGCCAAATTCGTGATCCCGGATTTGAACGTTGCGGGCGAGGCCGGCGACATTACCGGTCACATTCAGGGAACGATGCCCGACGTGCTGGCGCTGGTGAACATGTCGCCGCTCGGCTATCCGACGCGCTTCGGCATCAACCCCGCCGACACCAAAGGGACGGCCGCGCTCGATCTATCGTTTCACGTGCCGATGCTCAAGGCTTTGAGCGTCGATCAGGTCGCCATCGCGATCAAGGCGGCGGTCAACGGCTTTGCCGTCGCGCTGGGACCGCACACCCAGCTCGCCAACGCGTCGATCAACTTTGCCATCGACAACAACCGGCTGCACGCCGCCGGCACGACCGGTATCGTCGGATCCTCGTCGCGCCTGGCGCTCGATTGGACGGAAGATTTCAAGACGGCGAACGCGATCACGACCAAGCTCGCCGTGAAGGGAACCCTCGACGATCAGGCGCGCGCGAGCATTGGCCTTCATACCAAGGATTTCCTGAAAGGTCCGATCGGCATCAACGGCACGCTGACCGGCCATCGCGGCGAGCTGAAACAGGCAAACCTGACGTTCGATCTGACGCCGGCGACGGCGGGCTTCGATCTGATCGGCATCAGTAAGCCGGCCGGATTTCCCGTGACGTCGCGCGTCGTAGTAAACTTCGGTTCCCACAATACCCCCACCGACGAATCCGTGCGGGTGACGGGCACGGGCATCACAGTGACGGCGGACGCGAAGTTCGATGCAGCCGGCGGCCTGGCCCTGCTGCAGGCGCCGGTCGTGCGCATCGGCCAAGTCAACGATTTCTCGCTCATCCTGACGCGCGGCCCGCAAGGTGCCGACATCGTCTTGCGGGGCCGCTCGCTCGACGGCTCGCGCCTGGGCGGCCACGGCAGCGACGGCGGCGGTGAGGAATTCGACGGGCCTTTCCATATCAATGCCCGGCTCGACCGGCTGATGTTGCGTGAGGGAGTCGCGGTCTCTTCCTTCGCACTCGATGTCGCGGGCAACGGCGACCGGCTAGCCGCGCTGTCGATGACCGGCGCACTGTCGAAGACGGCGAGCGTGTCGGGCTCGATCACGGCGGAAGAGACGGACCGCCGCGCGGTCTTCGCCACGGGCGACATGGGCCTGCTCAGCAAGGGGCTGTTCGGGTTCAATAGCATGCGCGGCGGCAAGCTGGAGTTCGTGGGGACGTTGCCTGGCAAGGCGACCGACGCGCCGAAGGATCAGAATGCGCCGGATTTCCAGGGCAAGGCGGTCCTAATGGATTTCCGCATCATCGATCAGCCATTCCTGGCGCGTGTCTTCACGGCCGGCTCGCTGGGTGGATTGGCCAACCTGATGCAGGGACAAGGCATCGCCGTCGACCGGCTGGAGGTTCCCTATTCCTCGCGCGGCGGCGTGATTTCGGTGCACGATGTGCGCGCCACCGGGCCCGCCATCGGCGTGACCGGCGAGGGCTATATCGACCGGCCGAAGAACCAGATCGCGTTGAAGGGCACTTTGGTACCGCTGTTCGGGATCAACAGCGTACTGGGTAACATCCCGCTGTTGGGCGACCTCCTGACCTCGAAGCAGGGCGAGGGGATTTTCGGCATGAGCTATTCGGTCACCGGCAATGCCGACGAACCTTCGGTCAGCGTCAATCCTTTGTCCGTGCTGGCGCCCGGAATCGTGCGCCGCATTTTCGAAGGCAAGATGCCCGTCGCGCCCCAATCGCCGCCTAACACACCGAAGCCTGCGCCGCCACCTGCCGATGCTTCGGCGCAAGGTGCTACGCCCAAGCCGAATTAGACTGGCTTCACCAGGATGTGCTTCTTCTTGCCGAGCGAGAGCTTGATGACGCCTTTGCCGGTGACGTCGGCGGGCGAAAGCGTCGCCTTCACATCCGTTACCGGTGCATCGTTGACGCGCAGTCCGCCGCCTTCGATGAAGCGACGCGCTTCGCTGGCAGAAGACGTCAGCCCAGCCAGGTGCGCGAGCGCGGTGACGGCAATACCATCCAATTTGCCGCGCGCGATCTCGAATGTCGGCAAGCCTTCATCGACGACGCCTTCCTCGAAGGTGCGCCGCGCGGTCTCCGCCGCCGCATCCGCCGCCTCGCGCCCGTGGGCCAGCGCCGTGGCTTCCGTCGCCAGCACTTTCTTGGCCTCGTTCAGCTCCGCGCCCTTGAGCGCCTCCAACTTCGCGATCTCCGCTTCAGGCAGTTCGGTGAACAGCCGCAGGAAACGGCCGACATCGGCGTCCTCGCTGTTGCGCCAGTACTGCCAGTAATCGTAGGGGCTGCACATATCGGCGTTGAGCCACACCGCGCCGGCCGCGGTCTTGCCCATCTTGGCGCCCGAGGCGGTGGTGATGAGCGGTGAGGTCAGGCCGAAGAGCTCCGCATTCTCGACACGCCGTCCCAGATCGGTGCCGCTGACGATGTTGCCCCACTGGTCCGAGCCGCCGCATTGCAGCCGGCAGCCGAAGCGGCGGTACAGTTCCACGAAATCGTAGGCCTGCAGGATCATGTAGTTGAATTCGAGGAAGGTCAGCGGCTGGTCGCGTTCGAGGCGCAGCTTCACGCTGTCCATCGTCAGCATGCGATTGATCGAAAAGTGTCGGCCGATGTTGCGCAGGAACGAGATATATTCAAGCTTGTCCAGCCAATCGGCATTGTCGGCCATCAGCGCGTCCGACGGCCCGTCGCCGAATTTCAGGAAACGTTCGAAGCTCTTCAGGATGCTCTGTTTGTTGGCCTCGATCTGCGCTGCGCTGAGAAGCTGGCGCGTCTCGTCCTTGCCTGACGGGTCGCCGACCTTGGTGGTACCCCCGCCCATCAGCACAATCGGCTTGTGCCCGGCCTTCTGCAGCCGGCGCAGCGTCATGATCTGGACCAGGCTGCCGACATGCAGGCTGGGGCCCGTGCAGTCGAAGCCGATATAGGCGGTGACCCGTTCCTTGGCGAACAGCGCATCCAGCGCCTGCGGTTCGGTCGCGGCGTAATATTGGCCGCGCGCCGCGATGGTGCGCAGAAACTCGGAGCGGAAATTCGGCACGTCCGTCATGCTATGGCCCGAGACATCAGCGCCCTTCGTGCGGCTTATTCATCCGGTTGGAGACATACTCCTTCACGGTCTCGACCACATCGGCTTCGTGCTTGTCGAAGAAGTGGTTGGCGCCTTCGATCTGGTCGTAAGTGATCTTGATGCCCTTTTGCGCGGTCAGACGGTCGACCAGTTTCTGCACGTCTGGCTCGGGCACCACCAGATCCTTGGTCCCGTGGACTATCAGGCCGGAGGCCGGGCAGGGGGCCAGGAAGGCAAAATCGTACATGCTGGCCGGCGGGGCGATGGAGACAAAGCCGGTGATCTCGGGACGGCGCATCAGGAGCTGCATACCGATCCAGGCGCCGAACGAGATACCGCAGACCCAGACGAAGGAGGGATTGGGATAGAGCGTGTTCATCCAGTCGAGCACGGCGGCGGCGTCGGAGAGTTCGCCCGCGCCTGAGTCGAACGTGCCCTGGCTTCGACCGACACCGCGGAAGTTGAAGCGCACCGCGGTGCAGCCAAGCCCGTGGAACATGTGAAAAAGGTCGTAGACCAGCGGGTTGTTCATAGTGCCGCCGAATTGCGGATGGGAGTGCAGCACCAGGGCCATGGGCGCACCTGGGGCTTTCTGTCGCTGATAACGGGCCTCGATGCGTCCGGCCGGTCCGGGGAGGATGATGTCAGGCATGATCGGGGAGGCTCTCCTGCGCCGGGAGAATCCGTGGGTTACCAAGAGATTCTTTAGGGTCTTGCAGCTGAATGTGCCTAATTTTATAATCGTTCAAAAACAGTGACATAGCGTTTTCTTTGCGGACTGTCAGGGGGAATACTTGACCGGCTTACTCAGGAATCTTATATCCGCAAGTGAAGAACGCCACGCGGCCGACCGCTGTTCTTACACCAAGCGGCCCCCTTGAAAGCAAGGAAATCGCGCATGGCGGTTTGGAGTGGAAGGTTATGAGACTCAGTACCAAAGGCCGTTATGCGGTGATGGCGATGACCGATCTGGCTCTGCACGAGGCAGGCACTCGCCCGGTTTCATTAGCGGACATCGCCGCACGGCAAGAAATCTCGCTGTCCTACCTGGAACAATTATTCGCCAAGTTGCGCCGCAACGGCCTGGTCTCCAGCGTGCGAGGCCCGGGCGGCGGCTATCGGCTGAGTCGGCCGGCGGACGAGGTCCGAGTCGCCGACATCATCATGGCGGTCGACGAACCCATCAACGCGACGCGCTGCAAGCCCGGCAGCGCCAAGGGCTGCGCCACGCAGGGCGCACGCTGCATCACCCACGACCTTTGGGAGGAGCTCGGCCGGCAGATCCACGTGTTCCTGTCGTCCGTGTCGCTTGCCGACGTAGTGGAGAAGCGCGTATTGGGCCGGGCCCAACTGGATTTGCAGCCGGGCGACAGCCGCGCGGCAGCCTAATATCTGCAGTCTAAAGAGTACGATGGTTTATCTCGATCACAATGCGACGTCGCCTTTGCGCGCCGAGGCGAGGGAGGCGATGGAATCCGCTCTTGGCATCGGCGGCAACGCCTCGTCGGTGCATGGGCGCGGGCGTGCCGCGCGAGCTGTGATCGAACGGGCGAGAGCGCAGGTTGCGGCGCTGGCCGGGGCGCGGGTCGAGGATGTCGTCTTCACCAGCGGCGGCAGCGAAGCCAACGCGCTCGCGCTGTGGGGCGCGGTTCACGGCGCGGCCGACGATGGCGCGCGGATCACGCGGCTGTTCGTCTCGGGCATCGAGCACTCGTCCGTCCTGGCCAATGCGGGCGCGCTGGCCGAACGGGTTGCGGGCCTTCGCCTTGAGACCATCCCGGCGACCGGCGACGGTGTTGCCGATCTCGAAGCGCTGCGGGGGATGCTGCGCGAGGGCAAAGGGCGCGCCCTGATCGCGCTGATGGCGGCCAACAACGAAACGGGCGTCATGCAGCCGGTCGCCGAAGCTGCGGAACTGGCGCGGGAGACGGGCGCGCAGCTGCTGGTCGACGCCGTGCAGGCGGCGGGGAAGATCGCCGTGCCCTCGGCGGATTATGTTTCGCTTTCGGCCCACAAGCTGGGCGGGCCGCAAGGCGCAGGCGCTTTGATCCTGCGTCCCGGCGCGCCGTTCGCGGCGCAAATCCAGGGCGGCGGGCAGGAACATGGCCGCCGCGCCGGCACCGAGAATCTCGCGGGCATCGCTGGCTTCGGCGCGGCCTGCGAAATCGCGGCGCGCGAACTCGGAGCGAAGGACGCGACACTGCGCGACCGCTTCGAAGCGGGCTTGAAGCGGGTGGCGCCGGACACGGTGATTTTCGGCGCCGGCGTTCCGCGCCTCGCCAACACCTCGAAATTCGCGCTTCCGGGCGTGTCCGCGGAAACCGCTTTGATGGCCCTCGATCTCGACGAGGTGATGCTGAGTTCCGGGTCGGCCTGTTCCGTCGGCAAGGTGAAACCCTCGCATGTGCTTGTGGCCATGGGGGTGAGCGAAGAATTGTCGCGCTCGGCTTTGCGTGCGAGTTTCGGCTGGAATTCGAGTGAATCCGACGTCGAAGCAGCGTTATCATCCATCTCCAGATTGCTCGCACGCGTCCGTGGCCGGGTTCAACCCGGCCATCCGCGCGTTGCCGCGTGAGGGTGCCCATGTCCGTTGTTGCCGACACCCAAGAACAGGTCGCCGCGCTGGGCGAGAAATACAAGTACGGTTTCGTCACGGACATCGAGATGGACCGCGCCCCCAAGGGCCTGTCCGAGGACACCGTGCGCTTCATTTCGGCCAAGAAGGACGAGCCGGAATGGATGCTGGATTGGCGGCTGGCCGCCTATCGGCGCTGGCGCGAAATGACCGAGCCCAACTGGGCGCGCTTGAACTATCCAAAGATCGACTATGACGACGCCTATTACTATGCCGCGCCCAAAGGTTCGGAAGGGCCCAAGCGGCTGGACGAAGTCGATCCGAAGCTTCTCGAGACCTATAAGAAGCTGGGCATTCCGCTTTCCGAGCAAATGGTGCTGGCGGGCGTGGCGGTGGACGCGGTATTTGATTCCGTCTCGGTCGCAACCACCTTCAAGGAAAAGCTGAGCGAAGCGGGCGTGATTTTCTGCCCGATCTCCGAAGCGATCCGTGATCATCCCGACATCGTGCGGAAGTATTTGGGCACGGTGGTTCCGGTGAGCGACAATTTCTTCGCCACGCTGAATTCGGCGGTGTTTTCCGACGGCACCTTTGTTTACGTGCCCAAGGGCGCGCGCTGCCCGATGGAGCTTTCCACCTATTTCCGCATCAACGCCAGCCAGACGGGCCAGTTCGAACGTACCCTGATCGTCGCCGACGAGGGTTCCTACGTCTCCTATCTGGAGGGCTGCACCGCACCGATGCGCGACGAGAACCAGTTGCATGCCGCGGTGGTCGAGCTGGTGGCGCTGGAGGGCGCCGAGATCAAATATTCCACGGTGCAGAATTGGTATCCGGGCGACGAGAACGGGCTCGGCGGCATCTTCAATTTCGTCACCAAGCGCGGCGATTGCCGCGGCGCGCGCTCGAAGATTTCCTGGACGCAGGTGGAAACCGGATCGGCGATCACCTGGAAATATCCCAGCTGCATCCTGCGCGGCGACGACACGGTCGGCGAGTTCTATTCCATCGCCATCACCAACCATTACCAGCAGGCCGACACCGGCACTAAGATGATCCATCTGGGCAAGAACACGCGCTCGCGGATCATCTCCAAGGGCATCAGCGCGGGCAAGGCGCAGAACACCTATCGCGGGCTGGTCAGCGTGCATCCAAGGGCAGTGAACGCGCGCAACCACACCCAATGCGACTCCCTGCTGATCGGCTCCAAATGCGGCGCACACACCGTGCCCTATATCGAAAGCCGCAACGCCTCGGCGCGCATCGAACACGAGGCGACGACGTCCAAGATCGCCGAGGATCAGTTGTTCTATTGCCTGCAGCGCGGCATTTCGCCGGAAGAGGCGGTGGCGCTGATCGTCAACGGCTTCTGCAAGGAAGTGTTGCAGCAATTGCCGATGGAGTTCGCCGTCGAGGCGCAAAAGCTCGTCGGCATCAGTCTGGAAGGCAGCGTAGGATAATGCTCGAAATCAAGAACCTTCACGCCGCGGTGGACGGCAAGGAAATCCTCAAGGGCCTGACGCTCAGCGTCGGCATCGGCGAAGTGCACGCGCTGATGGGGCCGAACGGCTCGGGCAAGTCCACACTCTCCTATGTGCTGGCGGGCCGCGAAGGCTACGAAATCACGCAAGGCAGCGTCACATATGGCGGCAAGGACTTGACCGCGATGAAGCCGGAGGAGCGCGCGGCGAAAGGCATCTTTCTCGCCATGCAGTATCCCGTCGAGATTCCCGGCGTGACCACCCTGACTTTCCTCAAGACCGCGCTCAACGCCCAGCGCCGGGCGCGCGGCGACTCCGAACTCGATGCCATGAGCGTGCTGAAGCTGGTGCGCCAGAAGGCGGCTGCGCTGCAGGTCTCCGAAGAGATGCTCAAGCGTGCGCTCAATGTCGGGTTCTCCGGCGGCGAAAAGAAGCGGCTGGAAATCCTGCAGATGGCGCTGTTCGAGCCGGCGCTCGCCATTCTCGACGAAACCGATTCCGGCCTCGACATCGACGCGCTCAAGCTCGTCGCCGACGGGGTCAACGCGCTGCGTGCGCCCGACCGCGCCATGCTAGTGATCACCCATTACCAGCGTCTGCTTAATTTCATCGTGCCCGACCGCGTGCACGTGCTGGCGGACGGGCGCGTCGTGGCCGAGGGAGGCAAGGAACTGGCGCTCGAGCTGGAAGCCAAGGGCTATGCCCATTTCATGAGGGAGCCCGCATGAGCGCGGCCTTGGCAGCGATCGAGACGCGGCGCTCCGAGGCGCTCGACAATTTCCGCACGCGCGGGATGCCCCATCGCCGCTTCGAGCATTGGCGCTACAGCGATCTGCGCGCCATCCTCGATGCCGGCCAGGTGGCGCAGTCGGGCACCGCGAAATGGCGCGTGGAAAATCTTCCGCAAGGCGTCGAACTCTTCGATCTCGCCCGGCCGGCCGATGCGCCCGAATGGGTAATGCAAAATCTCGGCGCCGTCGGCAACCGGCCGACGATGAAGGAGGCTTCGCTGGCGTTTGCCGACGGCGGGGTTGCATTGCGCGTGGCCAAGGGAAGGAAAATCGCCGAACCGCTACGGCTGCAGTTCTCGTCCGCCGGGAACGTGCGTCTCCTCGTGGTTCTGGAAGAAGACGCCTCGCTGACGCTAATGGAAACCCATGACGCGGAGGCGGGACTTCTTCGTAACGTCGGCGTCGAGATCGCGCTGGGCGGCGGGGCCCGGCTTTCCCACGTGCGCCTTGCCGCCGGCGCGCCGAAATCCATCACCGTCGAGCATATCGCCGTGACGGAGGCGCGCGGCGCGCTTTATCGCGGCCATTTCGTCAATTTCGGCTCCAGGCTCGCGCGCACCGAGCTTCACATCGTTCTGCAGGAGGCCGGCGCCGAGGCGCATCTTTCCGGCATCAGCGCGCTCGGCGGCGAAACCCATGCCGACGTGACCTCGCATATCGAACATGCGGCGGGCGGCACGCGCTCAACCCAACTGTTCAAGAACGTCGCGGGCGGCCGATCGCGCGCCGTCTATCAAGGCAAGATCACGGTGCGCGAAGGCGCCAACGGCTCCGACAGCCGCCAGACGGCGAAGGCTTTACTGATGGGCCTGCGGGCGGAAGCGGATCTGAAGCCCGAGCTCATCATTTTCGCCGACGACGTGAAATGCGCCCACGGCGCCGCGGTGGGCGATCTCGATCAGGAGTCGCTGTTCTATCTGCGCTCGCGCGGCATCCCCGAGAAGGAGGCGCGGCGTCTGCTGGTCCGCGCCTTTCTGGAAGAGGCGGTGGCGGAGATCGAAGACGAGAATTTGCGCACCGAGGTCTGGCACGAGGTCGAACACGCCTTGCCGCATGCGATGGTGGCGCTTCAATGATGGCGCAGATCAAGCCGAGGCTGGTCGGCGCTTTTGCGCCGCCGCGCGCGGATTTCGAGATCCTGTCGCGCAGCGTTTACGGTAAGCCGCTGGTCTATCTCGACAGCGCCGCGTCGGCCCAAAAGCCGCGCCAGGTTCTGGCCGCCATGAGCGCCTTCGCCACGGGCGACTACGCCAACGTCCATCGCGGCGTGCATTTTCTGTCGGCCGCGGCGACGCAGGCCTATGAGGCCGCGCGCGAAACCGTGCGGCGCTTCCTCAACGCCGGTCAGGCCGAGGAAATCGTCTTCACCAAGAACGGCACGGAGGCGATCAATCTGGTTGCCGCGTCTTATCTCGCGCCGCGCATCCGGCCCGGCGATGAAATCGTGCTGACGGTCATGGAGCACCATTCCAACATCGTGCCCTGGCACTTCCTGCGCGAACGGCAGGGCGCGGTCCTGAAATGGGTCGATGTACGCGACGACGGTTCGCTCGATATCGACGTGCTCAACGCCGCCATCGGTCCGAAAACCAAACTCGTCGCCATCACGCATATGTCGAACGTGCTCGGCACTGTGACGCCGCTGAAGGAAATCGTTGCGCGCGCCCACGCCAAGGGCGTTCCCGTGCTTGCCGACGGCTGCCAGGGCGCGGTGCATGAGACCGTGGACGTGCGCGACCTTGACGTCGATTTCTATGCGCTCACCGGACACAAGCTCTACGGACCCACCGGGATCGGGGCGCTCTACGCCAAGCGCGAGCACCTGGAGGCGATGCGCCCGTTCAACGGCGGCGGCGAGATGATCCGCGAAGTCACGCGCGAGGCCGTCAGCTATGCCGATCCGCCGGCGCGCTTTGAGGCCGGCACGCCCCCGATCATCGAAAGCGTCGGGCTGGCGGCGGCGCTCGACTATCTTTCATCATTCGACCGCGCGGCGATCAAGGCGCACGAGCACGCGCTGCTGTCCCAGGCGCGCGAGGCGGTTCGCGAGTTCAACTGGCTGCGCGTCATCGGCGATGCGCCGGGCAAAGGCGCGATCCTGTCCTTCGAGACTGAGGGGATGCACGCGCACGACCTCGCGACCATCTTGGACCGCGAAGGGATCGCGGTGCGCGCCGGTCATCATTGCGCGCAGCCGTTGATGGATCGGTTTAGCGTCGCCTCCACTACGCGCGCTTCGTTCGCGCTCTACAATACGCGCGAGGACGTCGACGCCCTGGTGGAGGGCCTCGCCAAGGCGTGGAAGATTCTGGGTTGATGGCGATGGACGACAGTTTGCGCGAACTCTACCAGGAAGTGATCCTCGATCACTCGCGCCATCCGCGCCATTTCGGAGCGCTGGCGAACGCGACGCATGCGGGCGAGGGCTTCAATCCGCTGTGCGGCGACCGGGTAAAGCTCACCATGGCGATCGATAACAGCGGCCGCATCGCCGACATCAAATTCGAAGGCAAGGGCTGCGCCATCAGCCAGGCTTCCGCTTCGCTGATGACCGACATGCTGGCCGGGCGAACCGTCAGCGAGGCGGAAACGTTGATGAGCGGGTTCCTGCATCTGGTGAGGGGCGAGGACGCCGCGGACTTGCAAGGCGACGATCGCGACCGGCTCAACGTGCTGGCTGGAATCTCGGAATATCCGATGCGCGTCAAATGTGCGACGCTCGCTTGGCATACGATGAAATCGGCGCTGGAGGGCGGCACGCCCGCGAAGACTGAATGAACGCCGAACTACGGAACATGGCGACCGTCGGCGCTTCGGCGATCCCGCCCGACGAGCTGGAGGCGTTCACCGCGAAGCTCGTGGCGGCGATGAAGACCGTCTACGACCCCGAAATCCCGGTGGACATCTACGAACTCGGCCTTATCTATAAGGTGGACGTGGCGGACAACAAGGACGTGATTGTCGACATGACGCTGACGGCGCCCGGCTGTCCGGTGGCGGGCGAGATGCCAGACATGGTGAAGGCGGCGCTCGAAACCGTCGAAGGCATCGGCACCGTCAGCATCAACATGACCTTCGACCCACCCTGGACGCCCGAACGAATGAGCGAAGAAGCTAGACTCGAACTGAACATGTTCTGATGAGCACGATGAACAAAGTGAAACGCGAGCGACCCAAGGCGGTCAGGCTGAGCGCCGCCGCCGCCGAGCGCATCCGCGAGATCGTTGCGGGCGCCGGTGGCCAGTATCAGGGCGTGCGTGTCGGCGTCACCAACGGCGGCTGCGCCGGCATGGCCTACACCATGGATTACGCCGAAAGCGCCCAGCCGCTGGAGGAAGTGGTCGAGGACAAGGGTGTCAAGATATTCATCGATCCGAAGGCCATCCTGTTCCTGATCGGCACGGAAATGGATTTCGTGCGCGAGAAACTGGGCGCGCGTTTCGTCTTCAACAATCCGAACCAGACGGCGGCCTGCGGCTGCGGCGAATCCGTTTCGATCACACCCGCCAAGGCGGATTGAGCGCGTTTGCCGCGCGCTCCCCGTAACGCGTAATATGCCGCCGCAATCCGGGGCCGACGAGGATGCACCCGAGCAGCGACGCCAAAGACTGGCTGGTCCTTGCGGGCCGAAGAGCCGCCGGGAGCAGCGGTCCCGGCCTGATCGGTTCGCTGCTGCTGCATGGTTTGGTCGTGCTGCTGATCGTTCTGTTCGTCGCCAAGACCTCGCCGCAGGCGCCGCAGAAGTCTGTCGCCTTCGTGCCGGTGGACCTGGTGCGCCTCGGCATGGAGACCCAATCGCCGCCTGAACCCAACAAGGCTCTCGTGCCGCAACAGAAGGCGGCTCGGCCGCAGGAAGCCGCCAGTCCCACGCGAGAAAGCGTCGCGCCCACCGGAACCAAGCCCGCGCCGCTCGATGCGCTGGACGCCAAGCTGCGCGCGCTGGCGAAACTGCGCCAGCCGCCCAGCGATCTGAAGATCGCGGAGGGGCAGGGCATTTCCAACGTCGATGCCGCCAACGGCGCGCCGGGCGAGCGGGTGCTTTACAGCGTCAAGGATTACGTCCGCGCCCAGGTAGAACGGCGCTGGAGTCTCGATCTCGCGAAGACGGCGGGGCGCGATTTTTCGATCGCAATCCGCGTGGCGATGAAGCGCGACGGCACGATCGTCTCGGCCGTGATCATGGAAGAGGCGCGCAGCAAGGCCGATGCGGTGTACCGCGATATCGCGCTCAGTGCGCGCAACGCGGTGATCCTTTCCTCGCCCATCGCCCTGCCGCCGGGCGATTACCCCAGGACCATGCATTTCACCCTGGACCTCGATCCGAAGGGCACGCAGCGCTGATCACGGCAAGTCCCGCGCCACGCGGAAACCGGCGAGGCTGGAATAGTCGTATTCCCCGCCGTCATTTTCGCCGCCGCTGCGCGCCGCCGAGCGGATGAAGACCGGCACATTATCCCACGAGCCGCCGCGCAAGACGTGCTTGGCGCAGCCCGGTTCCGACCAGGGGCGCCCGTCCGCCGGCGCGCCGGCATAGGAGCGGTGCCAGCAATCCGCCGTCCATTGCCAAACGTTCCCCAGCATCCCGTAAAGCCCGAACGGATTGGGCGCGAAACTGTCGACCGTCGCCAGCTCACGGTCGTCCCATTCGCTGCCGCAGCCGTTGCAGTCGGCATTGTTGCTGCCGATCTCCTCGCCCCACCAGCGCGCCGTGGCCTTGCCGGCGCGCGCGGCATATTCCCATTCCGCCTCGCTCGGCAGGCGGTAGGGATTTTTCGTCAAGCTCGGATGGGCGAGATGCACTTTCTTGTTCAGCCAGGCGATAAAGGCCTCGGCGTCCTTCCAATCGAGGCACGCCGCGGGCCAGCGGCGCGGCTCCTCGTCATAGGGCGGATAGGCGTAACCGTTGCCGAGCGAGCGCCATTTCATGTTCAGCAGCGCGTTGCAGGGTTGCGGCTGATAGCTCGTGTCCTTCAGGAAAGCGAGAAACTCCTCGCTGGTCACGTCGACCTTGCCGAGCGCGAAGGCCTTGAGCGAGACGATGTGCTGCGGACCTTCGTTCTCGAAGCGGCCGGGCTCGCTTGCCGCACTGCCCATGACGAACTTGCCGGCGGGAATGCCGACCATCTGCGGGCATTCCGGACATTCCTTGAACTCGCGCTCCTGGTGCTCCTGCGCCGAGGCGGCCGTCGCAAATCCGGCCACGACCAGCAGGACGGAGAGGAAACTACGCCGTCCGTTCATGCGCCAGACCGATTTTGCCTAAGACTCTGAGAATATTGCATAAAGCCTCGAAGGTTGTTTTCGACTTTTTGGGGGTGGGGGGGGTTATCCAATGGAATTCCCCAGCAACATAATTGTTTTTCAAAAATCACCAGCCCCCTCCCTCATCTCGAACCTCCTCCGCCCTTCAATCTTTCGGTCCACCAGCCGCCATTATTATAGGGCAGATTTGGGAGTGTTGGATAAGTATGGGGCAAGATGGCTTGGCTGACCGACTGGCAAGCGAATTATGTATTATATCTGAATAGGTTCTGTAGTTTTCGTCGGCTGTCTGTAAATGGAGTCTGACCCCATTTCTTTTCAAGAGAAATGAATGACCACGCTATATCAGAAAGAATTGGGGTCAGAGTGAATTAAGTCAGTTATGGCAAGCATAAAAGAGCAAATGGTGAACGAGGTTTCCCCGATCCCCCTCAATTGTCATGGCCCGCTAAAGCGGGCCATCCAGTTGGGGCTTCACAAGATTGGTAGAAAAAGAAGCGGAGACTTCTCTTCTCCGCTCTCGCTCACGATCACATGGATGGCCCGCTTCAGCGGGCCATGACAGGTATGGGCTAATGATTTCACTCAGTCCCAAACGCGATTGGTTCGCCAAGCGTCACCACAGCCGCACCCGCTGGTCGGACGGCAGATAGTATTTGTCGCCCGGCTTGACGTCGAAGGCGTCGTACCAGCCGTCCATGTCGCGCGTCGTGCCGATGACCCGGAACTCGGCCACGGCGTGTTCGTTGGACAAGGCCTGGGTGCGAAGGGCGCTGTCGCGCATCTTGGTCTGCCAGATCTGGCCGTACGACAGGAAGAAGCGCCGGTCGCCGGTGAAGCCGTCGAGCACCGGCGCGGGCTTGCCGCCCTGCGAGAGGTGATAGGCCTTGAGCGCGATGCTGAGGCCGGCGAGGTCGGCGATGCTTTCGCCCAGCGTGTTCTTGCCGATGACCTGCAGGCCGGGCAGCGGCTCATACGTGTCGTACTGGTCGGCGAGCATGGTGGTGCGCGCGTCGAAATTCTTGCGGTCGTCGGTGGTCCACCAGTCCGCGAAGACGCCCTTGCCGGTGTATTTCGAGCCCTGGTCGTCGAAACCGTGGCTGATCTCGTGGCCGATCACCGCGCCGATGCCGCCGTAATTCACCGCGTCGTCGGCGTTGGGATCGAAGAAAGGCGGCTGCAGGATGGCCGCCGGGAACACAATCTCGTTCCACGATGGATTGTAATAGGCGTTGATCGTGGGTGGCGTCATGTCCCACTCGGACTTGTCGGTCGGATCGTCGAGGCGCTTCAGTTCGCGGTTCCATTCGAATTCGTTGCCGCGCTCGATGTCGCCGACCAGATCGTCGCGCGCCACCGTGAAGGCCGAATAATCGCGCCATTTGTCGGGATAGCCGATCTTAGGCGTGAACTCGCCGATCTTCTCCAACGCCTTTTGCTTCGTCGCGTCGCTCATCCAGGAGAGCGTGACGATGTCCTGCCGGTAGGCTTTCAGCAGGTTGGCGACCAGCGCCTCGGCCTTGGCCTTTGCCTCGGGCGGGAAGAACTTCGCCACATAGAGCTTGCCCATCGCCTCGCCCAGCTCGTTGTCGAGCAGATGTAGGCCGCGCGTGGAGCGTTGGAGCTGCTGGGTTCTTCCGCCGAGCACGGTGCCGTAGAAGGCAAAATCGGTGTCGTCGATCTTCTGCGGCAGATAGGACGCGTAAGTGTGCAGATAATGCACCGCCAGATAATCGCGCCACACCGAGACAGGGGTCTGGGCGAATATCTTCGCCAGTTCGGGGAACGCCGACTTCTCGGCGACGATGACCTGGCGGGCCCCCGACGGGCTCTTGGTCGGGATGCCGGCTTCCGCGAAGAAGGCGTCCCACTTGAATTGCGGCGCCAGCTTCTTGAGATCGCTATAGGACATCGGGTTGTAAGTCTTGTCCTCGTCGCGGCGGTCGGCGCGGTTCCAGGACACTTTGGCGATTTCCGTCTCCACCGCGAAGATCTTCTCGGCCCGCGCCCCGGCGTTCTTGAAGCCGGCCAGCGTCAGCATATCGGCGAGATATTTCTTATAGGCGTCGCGCGTGACGACGAGCGCCTTGTCGTCCTTCAGATAGTAATCGCGGTCGGGCAAACCGAGGCCCGATTGCACCAGTACGATCGAATAGGCGTCGGGGTGCTTCCGGTCGATGTCGATGCGGACGTCGAACACGCTGGTTGTGCCGATCTTGGCCGAGCCCATGGCGCGCGCGACGTCACGCTTGGTCTTGAGTTGGGCGAAATAGTCGAGGTCGGCCTTCGCTGGCTCCAGGCCCTGCGCGTCGACCTGTTTCTGATCGACGAAGGCGTCATAGAGATCGCGCAGCTTGCGATCCTCGGGTGAAAGCTGGTCGTAAGGTTGCGCCTCCAGGCCGTCGACGATCGCGCGCATCCGCTTTTCGCTCAGGATCTGCAGGGTCTGGAACGAGCCGGTGCTCGAACGGTCGGCCGGGATTTCCGCCGTCTTGAGCCAGTTGCCGTTGACGTAGTCGAAGAAGTTGTCGCCGGGCTTCACGCTCTTGTCCATTCCGCCGAGATCGACGCCCCAGCTTCCCAGCGCCGCCTTCGCCATAGACGGCGGCGCGGGCGGCGGGGCGGTCGCGGTGCAGGCGGCCAGGACCAGACCGGCAAGGGCGTAAAGACTCTTTCGCATGGCGAACTCCATATCCGGTTATGGCGCGGTCGAAGACGGCGCCATCGAATCTGTCAGGGCAATGCCGCCCGGCGCAAGTCACGCTCGCGCGAGGGCCGTGCGGCCTATTTACCCTGGAATTCGGGCGGCCGCTTTTGCAGGAAAGCGCCGACGCCTTCGACGAAATCCTGCGTGCCGCCGGCTTCCTGCTGGCATTGGCGCTCCAGTTCGAGCTGGCGCTCATAGCTATTGTGCGGGCTTTCCCAGAACAGGCGGCGCATGGCGGCCAGCGCCACGCGCGGTCCCCGCGCCAGCGTTTCGGCCAGCTTGAGAGCCTCGCTCAGAAGCTCGCCATCCTGGTAAACGCGGTTGATCAGGCCCCATTCCAGTGCCTTTTCCGCCGGCAGCGGCTCGCCCAGGAACGACAGTTCGCGGGCCCGCGCCAGGCCGATCAGCCGCGGCAGAAGCCAGGTCGCGCCGCCGTCCGGAACCAATCCGATCCGCCCGAAGGAGAGCTGGAAAAAGGCCGAACGGCCCGCGACGACAAGATCGCCCATCAGCGCGAGGCTCATGCCGATCCCCACGGCGGGGCCGTTGACGGCGGTGACGATGGGCATCGGCAGATCGCGCAGCTTGCGCAGCAGCGGGTGATAGAGATTGTCGAGCCGCGCCGCGATGGCGGCCGGAATGTTTGCCGCGCCGTCGCCGATTCCTTCCGCCAGATTGGCGCCGGAGCAGAATCCACGCCCCTCGCCGGTGATGACCAGCGCGCGGAATCCATTGTCCGGCCGCGCCGCGAAGTCCAGCGCCCGCAAGGCGCCGCGGGTCATCTCGGCGGACAGCGCGTTGACGACTTCGGGATGATTCAACACCAGCAAGGCCGTATCGCCGTGCTTGGTGACGTGGACGCGCTCGAATTCGGTACGCATGCGAACTCCGCGTGAGGCGCGGCAAGCATGGCGGGGATCGCAGGCGATTGAAAGAGTCTTAAGCGGCGTCGAATTCCGCCTGCACGGCAAGTTCGGCTTCACCGACCACGCGGTTTCTGCCCGTGTGCTTGGCGCGGTAGAGGCAGGTGTCCGCCCGTTGCACCAGTGTCTCGCCCAGGTCCTCATGGCCGAGCTGGGCCACTCCGATCGAGATTGTGATCCGGCCCAGGATGTCGCCGGTCGATTTCTTGACCAGCTTCTTGCTTTCGACCGTCGAGCGGATCTGGTTGGCGAGGTTGAGCGCGCCCTCGAGGCCCGTCTGGCGCAGGATGACGGTGAATTCCTCGCCGCCGTAGCGCGCGGCGGTGTCGCGGCCCTTGACGTTCTCCGACAGGCAATTGGCCACCAGGCGCAGCACCTGGTCGCCGGTCTGATGGCCCCAGGTATCGTTGAACGACTTGAAATGGTCGATGTCGCACATCAGCAACGCGAGCGCGTCGCCGGTCTCGGCAGCGTCCTTGATGGCGGCCTGAAGCTCCGCGTCGAAGGCCTTGCGGTTGGCGACGCCGGTCAGCTGATCGATGCGGCTCTCCTTGCGCACGTCGTCGAGCTGGACCTTGAGTTCGCTGACCTGGTCGGAGGAGCGCTCCAGCTCGCCTTCCAGGTTCTTGGTGCGCTCTTCCATGGCGCGGGTGGCACCGAGCAACCCGTCGACCAGCTTGCGCAGCCCGTCCGGCGACTGATCGCCGCCCAGCCCGCCCTTGACCTCGGACAGCGTGCGGCCGTAGTCGCCGGCGTGCTTTCCCGCGGCGTCCAATTTCTCCAGCACCATGTCGAGCATCTCGCTGATGCCGGTGCCGACCTCTTCCATCGCCTTCACCGCGCGCTCCTCGGTCAGGGCGCGCAGCTCGGCCAGGACTTGCGGCGTGAAGGGGCGGTTCTCGTTGATCACCTCGCCGATGATCCGCGTGAGCTCGGCATTGGCGCCGGAGGCATAGACGTAGAACAGCTCGAAATTGTCCGGCGTGGGCAGGACGTTGCAGTCGCACATCAGGGCGACGGCGGTCTTGGCCAAGGCCTGTTCGCGTTCCTGACTGTGCACGCAATTCCCCGAAGCCGTAACGGTCGAGTTTTGAACGCCGGATCGTAAGAAAGCGTTAAGGGCGGCGCTAACTTTCCGTCTCTTCCGTCTTCTTCGCCGACCGCTTCTCGGGCGCCTTGGGCAGAACGACGGGACGGAGCAGGAAAGCAGGAAGCTGTTGCGTGTCGGGCTGTCGCGTTTCGCGCGGCGGCGGCTGCGGCTTTTGCGGCTTGGGCTGCTGTTGCTGCCTGGGCTGCTGTTGCGGCCTGGGCTGATGCTGCTTCTGCTGAGGTCTCGGTTCTTGCGGGCGAGGCGAACCCATTTTGACCGGCTCCATCGCGGCGACCTGGCCGTGCGGCTTCACCGGATGCTCGCGGTGGTGACGGTCGTGACCGCGTTGACGGTCCCGGCCCTGCCGTCCCTGACGGTCGTCGCGCGGCGGGCGCGCTTCGGTGGCCTCGGCGAGGCCCTCCAGCTTGCGCCGCGAGAGCGTCATCTTGGTCAGCTTCTCGATGGCTTCGATGTAGTGTCCGTCGCGCGAGGTGGCGAGCATCAAGGCGGCCCCGCCGCGCCCGGCGCGCCCGGTGCGTCCGATGCGGTGGACGTAATCGTCGGGATGGTACGGCACGTCGAAATTGAAGATGTGGCTGGTGGCGGGAATGTCGAGCCCGCGCGCCGCGACGTCGCTGGCCACCAGGAACGTCAGTTCGCCGGAGCGGAAACTATCGAGCGTCTTGGTGCGCACCGACTGGTCCAGATCGCCATGCAGCGGCCCGGCGTTGAAGCCGTGCTTCGACAGCGATTTGGCCACGATGTCGACGTCGCGCTTGCGATTGCAGAAGACGATGGCGTTGGTGATCTCGCCCGCCTCGCGGATCAGCCGGCGTAGCGCCTCGCGCTTGGCCCACTCGTTGTTGGGAACCTCGATGATCTCCTGCTTGATGTTGTCGGCGGTGGTGGCGGGGCGCGCCACTTCCACCCGCACCGGATTCTGCAGGAACTGGTCGGTCAGCCGGCGGATTTCCGGCGGCATGGTCGCGGAATAGAACAGGGTCTGGCGCGTGAAGGGGATCAGCTTGCAGATGCGTTCGACGTCGGGGATGAAGCCCATGTCGAGCATGCGGTCGGCCTCGTCGATGACGAGGATCTGCACTTGGGAGAGCATCAGCTTGCCGCGCTCGAAATGATCGAGTAGGCGGCCCGGCGTGGCGATCAGCACGTCGACGCCGCGGTCGAGCTTCTTCTCCTGGTCGTCGAACGAAACGCCGCCGATCAAGAGCGCCATCGAGAGCTTGTTGAACTTGCCGTATTTCTCGAAGCTCTCGGCGACCTGGGCGGCCAGCTCGCGCGTCGGCTCGAGAATGAGCGAGCGCGGCATGCGCGCCTTGGCGCGGCCGCGCGACAGAAGTTCGATCATCGGCAGGGTGAACGACGCCGTCTTGCCGGTGCCGGTCTGGGCGATGCCGATGATGTCGCGCCGCTTCATCACATGGGGGATGCCCTCGGCCTGGATCGGCGTGGGCACGGTGTAGCCCGCCGCGGCGACCGCCTTTTGCAGATCGGCCGACAGACCAAGCGAGTCGAAACCCGCGACCGCGGCGTCGGCGGGAATAAGGATGGCGGACGCTTCTTTGGGGTCTGCGCTGGTCTCGGCCACGGGCCGCTCGGACGACCGATATTTCGGAGGCCACGACAGGGGCGTGGCCGGGGCACTTGCGGTGAGCGTGTAGAGACCCGGGACTTCCGCCAATGGCACGGCTGCCGGCGCATCGCCCGGCGCTGTGCCGGCCGATTCAAGCTCTGGAACGTCAGAAGAAAGGGGCGCGGCGCTGGCCGCTTGATTAGCAGAAGTATCCGAAGGGCTTACTTCAACTGTACCGGCTTGCGCGCCGGCGCTCGTCACATTGCTCAAATACGCTCCTCAAGGAGGGCGCATTCAAGCGCCCGCGACTGCCCGAATTGGCAAGCCGGTTCCTATATCGCCGTCATATGGAGAACAAAGCGCGAAAAGTCAAGGCGGGGTAGTGAGTCGGTTTCGCTTAGCCGCTAACGGGCGATAGAGGCGATGCGGGGGTATTTTTTGATCGCCCAGTCTGGCGTTCGATCATAAACCTGCTCAATTTTGAAAAATGCGGTAGCACCTTTCGTGCCATCGACGAGCCAAAACCCTTCAAATACGCCGTCATAAGCCTTGCCCCTATCATCCGACGGCTGAGATACGCAAAAAAAACACCGGTCACGCTCAGAGGCCGTCTTATCAAGCATTGAAGAGGCGGCCGCGACAACAGTCTTACCTCGCAAGTCCTTGAGGGCGCCGCATCTAGAGCACCTATACCCATCTAGGTCTTCCCATTCATGGTCTACGTTCCGGCGTTTTGCGCAATTGGAACATTTGCAGCCCTCCCACTCATGAGGGAATTTCCGAATTTTTTCGCATCCAGAGCACTTCTCGCAATCCTTCGACCATGTGTGAATGCCAAAGCGACATAATAATCTCGCCATGTCTCGCCCCCCTCAGGCGATATCGTATTATTCTACTTCTGTTCCCATTCTTCGACCATCTTCACAATATCACCAATCACCTCTCTTCGTCATGGCCGGGCTTTAGGCTCAATCTTTTTTCCTTTCGTAGGAGAGAGCGATGTCTCGCCCATGATCTCGGCGATGGCCTTCTTCCAGTTCTCCAATCCCCCTGACGGACAATCAGCGACCAACTGTCTCAGTCAAGTCCGGCCGTGACAAATTGAGAGAAGCCGGCAATGGACAAGAGCGGATAAGCGCGGCACCGTCCGCCCCCGGAAGCTTGAGCGGGCGCAGGCATGTATCCACACGGCCCCATCTATTGCGAGACCGGCCATCCCTGGTTGTTCATGGCCGAGCCGGTCAACACGCTGACGAACGGATTCATCATCCTTGCGGCGATCCTGGCGTACCTGCATGTGCGCCGCGCGCGGGTCGGATTCTCAAGCGACCTTTCGGTTCTGCTGATCCTGCTCATGGTCAACGGTATCGGCAGCACGCTATGGCACGGTCTGCGCACCAATTGGGCTTTGCAGCTCGATTGGATTCCGGGCGTGCTGTTTCTTTTCGTCCTGACCGGGGCATGGATGCGCCAACTGTTCGGCCGCGTCGCGGGCTTCGCCGGCCCCGCCCTCATGCTCGCCGCGGCGGTCGGCGGCGTCTGGCTGATGCTGCTCTTTGGCGGCGGGCTGCCGCGCACGCTGATGTTCGTGCCGGCCTTCGCGACCACTGCACTCATCGCATTGGTCATGGTGCTGGCCACCGCGCCCAAGTTCGGCGCGGGCGCCGCATCGCTCGGCGCCCTCAGCCTGATGTTCGCCGTGGCGGCGGCGGTGTTCCGCTCGATCGACTTGATGACGTGCGACTTGATCCCGTTCGGGACGCATTTCCTCTGGCACCTCGGCCTGTCGACGGCGGCGTATCTGGGGATCGTGCTGCTGGTGAAGATGAAAAAAGCGAATAGGGAGTAGCGAATAGGGGTCCCTACTCGCCATTCGCCCCTAGACGTCCACGTCCTTCACAAACTGCGCGTTCTCCTGGATGAACTGGAAGCGCAGCTCGGGCTTCTTTCCCATCAGCCGTTCGACGAGGTTCTCGGTCTCCTTCTTCGCAGCCTCGGCGATTTCGACGCGCACCAGGGTGCGGCTACCCGGCTTCATCGTGGTGTCCTTGAGCTGCGCCGGCATCATCTCGCCCAGCCCCTTGAAGCGCGAGACTTCCACTTTCGCATTCGCCTTGAACGCGGACTTGAGCAGGCGCTCGCGGTCGGCATCGTCGCGCGCATAGACCGTCGTCCCGCCATGGCTCAGCCGATAGAGCGGCGGCATGGCGAGGCAGAGGTGCCCGTCCGCGATCAGCCCCGGCATCTCGCGATAGAAGAAGGTGAGCAGGAGCGAGGCGATGTGCGCGCCGTCGACGTCGGCGTCGGTCATGATGATGACGCGCTCGTAGCGCAAATCCTCGCCGCGGTACTTCGCGCCCGTTCCGCAACCCAGCGCCTGCACCAGATCCGACAGCTCCTGGTTCTGCTGGAGCTTGCCCGCCGCCGCACTTGCGACGTTGAGGATTTTGCCGCGCAACGGCAGCACCGCCTGGGTGTTGCGGTCGCGCGCCTGCTTGGCCGAGCCGCCGGCGCTGTCTCCTTCCACCAGGAAGATTTCCGTACCCTCGGCGGCGTCGCGCGTGCAATCCGCCAGCTTGCCGGGAAGCCTCAGTTTTCGTGTCGCCGCCTTGCGCGAGACTTCCTTCTCTTGCCTGCGCTTGAGGCGCTCCTCCGCTTGGTCGATGACGAAGTCGAGCAGCCGGTCGGCTTCCTGCGGGCTTTCGGCCAGCCAATGGTCGAAATGGTCGCGCATCACGTTCTCGACCAGGCGCTGGGCATCGGGCGAGGAGAGCTTCTCCTTGGTCTGGCCCTGGAACTCTGGTTCGCGGATGAAGATCGACAGGATGGCGCAAGCCGACGCCATCAGATCGTCGGGCGTGACGAGCGCGGTCTTGCGATTGCTAGCGCGCTCGCCGTGGGCGCGCAGGGCCCGCGTCAGCGCGTTGCGCAGGCCCTGTTCGTGCGTGCCGCCTTGCAGCGTGGGAATGGTGTTGCAATAGGAATAAAGGAACGGCTCGGCTTCCGGCGCCCAGGCGATGGCCCATTCCACTGAGCCTTTGCCGTTGCTGGCGGAGCGGCCGGAAAAGGTTCGCGGCGTGACGGTCGGCTTGCTGCCGATCTCGCCCGAGAGGAAGTCGGTGAGCCCGCCGGGAAATTTCAGAACGTCCTCGGCGGGCGTGCCATCGTCGATCAGTTCGGGCGCGCATTTCCAGCGGATTTCCACGCCGCGGAACAGATAGGCTTTCGACTTCGCCATGCGATAGAGCCGCCCCGGCAAGAAATGCACGTCGGCGCCGAAGATTTTCCCGTCGGGCTTGAAGCTGACGATCGTGCCGCGCCGGTTCACCGCGCCGATGTCCTTCAGCTTGCCGACGGCTTTGCCGCGCTCGAAGCGCATCTTGTGGCCGCGCCGGTCGCGGGCGACCTCGACCTCCGTCCATTCCGACAGCGCGTTGACCACCGAAGCGCCGACGCCGTGCAGCCCGCCCGAAGTGTCGTAGACCTTGCCGCCGAATTTCCCGCCGGCATGCAGCGTAGTCATGATGACTTCCAGCGCCGACTTGGTCTTGAACTTAGGGTGGGCGTCGATGGGGATACCGCGGCCGTTGTCGCGCACGGTGAGCACGTCGCCAGCCGCCAGCTCGATTTCGATGCGGCTGGCGTGGCCGGCGACGGCCTCGTCCATCGCATTGTCGAGGATTTCGGCGGCGAGGTGATGCAGGGCCGCCGTGTCGGTGCCGCCGATATACATGCCGGGGCGCCGTCGCACCGGCTCCAGCCCCTCGAGCACCTCGATGTCCTTGGCGGTGTAGCCCTTGGAGGGGGGAGGGACGTTATCGAACAGGTCTTTTGTCTTGGCCATACGCACGCCGCCGGATGTTGATTCGTTCGCTCCGGGCACGATAGCGAAAGCATTTCCCCGGCGCACGATTTCCTCTGTGGGATGACCTCGGGCGAGGCCGGGCGGGATGTTTACGCTCTGTTAGGCATGAAAGTCAGCGCGCAACGCGCCTGCCAGCCCCTGCGCGAAGCCGGGCTTTCTCAGTAAATTTTAACGGACGTTCCGTAATATGCCCTGCTTGACGCAAGTCGAGATGCGGAACAGGGGAACGCCGTGACCTTCTTCAAACGGCTGCGCGGTCAGAGAAGCACCGACGTGCGCGTGCTCAAGGCGCAGCTCGATCTCACCTCGCAGACGGTCCGCTCGACGAGGCTTTCCTCGCCGTTCTGGGCGCTGGCGATCGCTTGGCTGGGGTCGAACAGTTGCGGGGTGTTCGGTCACGCCGATTTCAACGTCGCCGTTTTCTTGCCGGTAATCGTCTCGGCCACCATGATCCTGTCCGCCTCCGTGGTCTCGATCTACCAGTACGACACCTCCGAGGGCAGCGATTACGAACGCACGATGCCCTGGTTCTCGCGCATCGTTGCGATGCAGGCGGTGATCAGCGCGGCCTGGGGCCTGTTGCCCTGGCTGCTCTGGGATCCGTCGAGCATGGTCAACCACGTGTTCCTGGCCTGCGCCACTGTCGGCGTGCTGGCGATGCTGATCGTCAGCCGCTCAAGCCACATGGACATGTTCCTGGCGAGCATCGTGCCGCTGACCCTGATGGCATCGCTGCGCTTCGTGACCGGGACCATGATGGTCGATATCGGCATCGCCATCGTCATTCCGGTTTTCGCGTGCCAGCTCCTGGTCGACGGCCGCCGGCTGATGAACCGCCTCGACGAGGATTCGCGGCTGCGCTTCCAGGTCGAAGACCTCGCCCGCGAGCTGGAGGAGACGCGCGACGACGCGCTGCGCAAGCGCTTCGAGGCCGAGACCGCGAACGCCTCCAAGACCGCCTTCCTCGCCAATATGAGCCACGAGCTGCGCACGCCGCTGAACGCCATCCTTGGCTTTTCCGAGATCATCGCGCAGGAATGCTTCGGGCCGGTCGGCTCGGCGCGCTACAAGGAATATGCCGGCGACATCCATTCCTCGGGTGCGCATCTGCTCAGCCTGATCAACGATCTGCTCGACGTCGCCAAGATCGAAGCGGGCAAGATGGAAATCTCGCCCCATCCGCTCGACGCCCGCCGCACCTTCGACATCGCGCTCAAGCTGGTCGGCGCCAAGGCGCGCGAGAAGAAACAGGAGCTGGCGATCTCCGTCGATCCCGACGCGCCGCCGCTCTATGCAGACGAGCGCGCGCTCAAGCAGATTCTCATCAATCTGGTGACCAATGCCGTGAAGTTCACGCCCCAAGGCGGCGCGATCACAGTATCGGCGGGAGCGTCCCCCAGCGGCGAGTTCCAGATCTGCTGCAAAGACAACGGCCCGGGCATCTCGCGCGAAAAGCTCGACAAGATCTTCACGCCGTTCAGCCAGGTCGACAACCGCTACGACCGCCAAGCCGGCGGCACCGGGCTGGGGCTGGCGCTGGTGCGCGGCCTCGCCGAACTGCATGGCGGGCGCGCCTGGCTCGAAAGCGAATACGGCAAGGGCTGCCGCGCCTATGTCGTGCTGCCGGCCGAACCGCCGGTGCAGACCAACGATCAGACCGCGGCGGCGGCTTAGCCCGATCGACGGCGCTTGGCCGGCCGCAGACGGAACACGCCGCCGCCGATCTTAAGCGCACAGCCTTCCGCCAACGCCTTGGAGACCGTCGCGCGCCCGCTCGACAGGATACGGGAGAATGTCGGCCGGGAAACGCCCATCATCTTGGCGGCCTTTTCATGACTCAAACGGTCATGGTCGGCGAACAGGATGGCCTGCCATTCCTCGACCTTGAGCGCGACGATTTCCAGCTCGCACAGCGGGATGCCGCGCGGCTTGAAGAAGCGAGCCGCCGGACTGTCGCGCACCAACCTGCATATCTTCGGTCTCACCGGCTACCTCTGCCTCATCGCCTGCGGCTGCAACAGAGCCGACTCGAGCGGGCCGCCGCCACTGGCGTCAAGTTGAAATGCGATAAAGATGCATCCTCATTACTAGAAATCCGTCGCGCAGGCCATTATGAACGCTTGTTCATAACAAATCTCCGGAAATCGTGCAAAAGCCGCGGCTTCAGCATGGCCTAGAAATTACGTCGTATTAAATGGCGACGGAATTGCGGCGTCGTTACGATTCATGCAGGAAACCTCCAATGGAGAGCGCAATGTCGTTTATGCGATTTGTCTTACCGGCCCTCGCCGTATCGCTTCTGGCTGCGGCCCCGGCCGTGCCGTCGGCGGCCCAGACGCCTCCCGCATCCTATTGCGGCGCCGGATACGGCAATGGCGTGATGGGCTTCCTCACCCGGAGCAACGCATGATGCATTTTGCCGAAGTGCAGGACGCGACCGCCCAGATGTCCTTCAACGATATGCGGGACTACCGGCTCTCGCTTCGCTCGAAGGTCATGGCGATGAATGCCGCCGAACGGCAGGGCTTTGCCGATGACCTTTCGGCCAAGTGGAATGCGCAGTCCGCGGATCAGAAGCTGAAAATCCAGCAGGACTTCACGGCGTACCACGGCAACGGCCCGATGGGATACGGGATGGGACCGGGCCGCGGCATGGGGATGGGGCCCGGCATGGGCGGCGGTTGTTGGTGGTAAAGCCGGGGCAACCACACGCGAGCGCGAGAAGGACCCGGTTCACGACCGGGCCCCTTTTTTCGCGAGGTCACCACCGGCATTACTGATAGCACGACCACCCGACAGGGAAGACGTTGGTGCTTTCGGTCACTTTGATCTGGTTCCAATTGAACGCGCTATCGTCGTACTTGAGCACCAGCAGGCCGCCGTTCAGGGGAGAATATCTGTTCTGCACGTCGGCCCAAGTCAGGGTGATCATGCCCGTCCGCTGATCGATGAAGCCGTGCGCCACATTTCTCCAGGCACTGCCGGGCTGAGGGCCGGAATTCTCGCCGTACCAGAACACCTGGTCCGCCTGCTGCCGGATCAAATAGTTGTCGCCGTAGCGCTGGACGTAATACGGATCGCCGGCGCCGCACTTCCATATTCCGGTCAGCCCCTGCGGCCCCCAGCCTGCCGCCGAAGCGGAAACCGCAGCCAGCGCCAACACGCCGCCGGCCAGCGCCATGCGCCGCAAGAATTTATTGATCTGCATCTCGCCCCCCCATGAGTTCGAAATTAACCAAACAAGAAAGGGAATAGTTCCGTCTCGACACTCTGTAAACAAATATGTTCCGGGCATTGACTGTGAATTTTAGAATTACTTGGCGTAACTTGAGAAGCCAAGATTATATCTGACTTATTCTCTATCTACAAAGAATGCGGCTAGTAATCACTTGCGAAGGCTGCACACCGGCCCGCCTAAAGCGACGCCGGCTTCAGTCAAGCCGCTGAAACGAGAAAGGCCCGATCTTGCGACCGGGCCCTTTCGTATTCCGACTTTGGGAGGATGTCAGACGGAATAATACATCTTGTACTCGATCGGATGCGGGGAGTGCTCGAAGGCGTAGACCTCTTCCATCTTGAGTTCGATGAAGCCGTCGATGAAGTCGTCGCTGAAGACGCCGCCCTTCTTGAGGAAGGCGCGGTCGGCGTCGAGGTTCTCCAGCGCCTGGCGCAGGCTGCCGCACACCGTCGGGATTTCCTTCAGCTCTTCCGGCGGCAGGTGATAGAGGTCCTTGTCGACCGGATCGCCGGGATGGATCTTGTTCTCGATGCCGTCGAGGCCGGCCATCAGCATCGAGGCGAAGGCCAGGTAGGGGTTGGAGCCCGGATCGGGGAAGCGCACTTCGACGCGCTTGCCCTTGGGGCCCGGCGCGAAGGGAATGCGGCACGACGCCGAGCGGTTGCGCGCCGAATAGGCCAGCAGCACCGGCGCCTCGAAGCCCGGGATCAACCGCTTGTAGGAATTGGTCAGCGAATTGGTGAAGGCGTTGACCGCCTTGGCGTGCTTGATGATGCCGCCGATGTAATAGAGGCAGGTGTCGGACAGGTCGGCATAGCCCGAGCCGGCGAATAAGGGCTTGCCGCCCTTCCACAGCGACTGGTGGACGTGCATGCCCGAGCCGTTGTCGCCGGCGATCGGCTTGGGCATGAAGGTCGCCGTCTTGCCGTAGGCCGCCGAGACCTGATGCACCACGTATTTGTAGATCTGCATCGCGTCGCCACCCTTGGTCAGGGTGTTGAACTTGCAGCCCAGCTCGTGCTGCGAACCGGCAACTTCGTGATGGTGCTTTTCCGGGTTGATGCCCATATCGCCCATGATCGAGAGCATCTCGCCGCGGATGTCCTGGAATGCGTCCACCGGGGGAACCGGGAAGTAGCCGCCCTTGACCGCGGGGCGGTGTCCCATGTTGCCGGCCTCGTATTCGGTTCCGGAATTGTAAGCGCCTTCCATCTGGTCGATCTGATAGAAGCATTTGTTCATGGAGACTTCGAAGCGGACGTCGTCGAAGATGAAGAACTCCGCTTCCGGGCCGAAAAAGGCCGTGTCGCCGATGCCGGAGGAAATCAGATATTGCTCGGCGGCCTTGGCGATCGAGCGCGGGCAGCGGCCGTAGCGCTGTCCGGTCATCGGTTCGATGACGTCGCAGGTGAGGACCAGCGTGGTCTGTGCGAAGAAGGGGTCGATCACCGCGGTGTCGCAATCGGGGATCAGCGTCATGTCGGAATCGTTGATCGATTTCCAACCGGCGATCGAAGAGCCGTCGAACATCAGGCCGTTTGTGAGGGTGTCTTCATCGATCTGCGAGAGGTCGAAGGTGACGTGCTGCCACTTGCCGCGGGGGTCCGTGAACCTCCAATCGACGAATTTGACGTCCTTGGCCTTGATCATCGACAGGACGGATTGTGCGTTAGCCATAGTGTTTTTCTTTCCCCTTGTGTTGCAACATTTCGGTCAGCCGCTAGATCGCGTCTGTGCCGGTCTCGCCGGTACGGATTCGGATAGCTTCCTCGACATTCAGGACGAAAATCTTGCCGTCGCCGATGCGGCCCGTGCGCGCAGCCTTCTGGATGGCGTCGAGCGAGGCCTGCAGCCGCTCCTCGCCGATCACGATCTCGATCTTCACCTTGGGCAGGAAGTCGACGACATATTCGGCGCCGCGGTACAGTTCGGTGTGACCCTTCTGGCGGCCGAAGCCTTTGGCCTCCGTCACCGTGATGCCCTGGACCCCGACCTCCTGCAGCGCCTCCTTCACCTCATCGAGCTTGAACGGCTTAATGATGGCCTCGATCTTCTTCATCTGGAGCTCCTTGCGCAGTCCTTAGATACCGCGCCGTTAAGAAAGTAGCAGGGGTTGTGCCAACTTTCGGCAGACTTAATAACAAGTAATTTCAGTCGCTTATAGTGGGATTTCGCGACTCGCCCGAAAATCTGCACAGGAATTGGTCAGATTGCCCCATAAACAGGCATGGCGTGGCGAGGCGGTCCATTGTCAGCGCGGAGCCGCTTTTGCGATGGTGCTGAACGCCCATGAGCAACGAGATCATCACCGTCGCCGAGATGTATGCGGCCGACCGCTTCGCAGCCGAGCATGGCGTTGCGTCGCTGACGCTGATGGAGAATGCCGGGCGCGCGGTCGCCGACGAAATCACCAAGCGCTGGACGCCGCGCAAGACGCTGGTGCTGTGCGGCCCCGGCAACAATGGCGGCGACGGCTTCGTCGTCGCGCGGCTGCTGAAGGAGTGCTGCTGGGATGTGCGCGTGGCGCTGCTCGGCGAACGCAAATCGCTGAAAGGCGACGCCGCGGCGATGGCCGCGCGCTGGACCGGCGCGGTCGAGCCGCTGTCCGTGCGCGCCTTGGACGGCGCGGAACTGATCGTCGATGCGCTGTTCGGCGCTGGGTTGCAGCGTCCGCTCGAAGGCGTTGCGCGCGAAGCCGTGCTGGCGCTGAACCGGATGGACACCCCCGTCGTCGCGGTCGATATTCCGAGCGGACTACACGGCGATCTCGGCCGCGCGCTTGACAATGTCTGCGTGCAGGCCGAGGTGACGGTCACGTTTTTCCGCATGAAGCCGGCGCATGTGCTGATGCCGGGCCGGCTGCTGTGCGCAGAGATCGTCGTCGCCCAGATCGGAATTCCGGAGGCTGCCTTGGAACGGCCGGAGATTTTCGCCAACGGGCCGGAACTGTGGGGCAAGGATTTTCCCCGCCCCGATCCGCTCGGCCACAAATATACGCGCGGCCACGCGCTGATCGTCAGCGGGCCGGCGTACGCGACGGGAGCGGCGCGTCTGGCGGCGCGCGGGGCGCTGCGCATCGGTGCGGGGCTGGTCAGCGTGGCCAGCCCGCCCGACGCCGTGGCGGTCAACGCCGCGCATCTGACCTCCATCATGGTCAAGCCGTTCGACGGGCCAGACGGCCTGCGCGAACTGCTCAAGGACAAACGCCTTAATGCCGTCGTGATCGGTCCGGGCTGCGGCGTCGGCAACAAGACCAAGGCGATGGTGAGCGCCGCCCTGGACACAAAATGCGTGATCGATGCCGACGCGCTGACCTCGTTCCAGGGCGAGCCGGACGAATTGTTCGATCAGCTCGGTTGCGACAACGTGCTGACGCCGCACGAAGGCGAGTTCGAGCGGATCTTCCCTGGCCTCTTGGCGCGTTCGTCCAACCGCATCGAGGCCGTGCGCGAGGCTGCGCTCGCGGTCAAGTGCATCGTGCTCCTGAAAGGTCCGGACACGGCCATCGCGGAGCCATCGGGACGGGTGTGCCTCACGGCCAACGCGCCGCCGACGCTCGCCACAGCGGGATCGGGCGATGTGCTCGCCGGATTCATCGCCGGTTTGCTGGCGCAGGGCATGGAGCCGTTCAAAGCGGCGTGCGCCGCCGTGTGGCTGCATGGCGAGGCGGCGAATCTTTTCGGACCGGGGTTGATCTCCGAGGATTTGCCCGAACAATTGCCCACGGTGCTCAGGCGGCTGCGCCAAGAGGCTCCGTGATGGAAATCGAAATCCGCCGCGTCGTGCAGGACGATCTTCCCGCGCTGCTGGGAATCTACAATCACTATATCGTCCACACGCCGGTGACCTTCGACATCGAACCGCGCACGCTGGAGCAGCGACAAACATGGCTGGACAGCTTCGCGCCGTCGGGGCGCCATCAGTGTTTCGTCGCGGCGCGCGGCGGCCAGCCGATCGGCTGGGTCTGTTCGGGCCGGTTCAAGGAGAAGGCCGCCTACGACACCTCGGTGGAGACCGGCATCTATCTGGCGCCGGGCGAGGAGCGAAAGGGCCTGGGCCGCAGGCTCTATCAGACCCTGTTCGACGCGCTCGCCAAGGAGGACGTGCACCGCGCCTTCGGCGGCATCACCCTGCCCAACGAAGCTTCGGTCGGCCTGCACCTGGCGATGGGGTTTTCCCATGTCGGGACCTACCGCGAAGTCGGCCGCAAGTTCGGCCGTTTCTGGGACGTGGCGTGGTACGGCCGCAGCCTGCCCTAAGGGCCTAGCAACCCCCGAAAACCCCTGCTATAGCGGCCAGCTTCCGCCGGCCGCGGCGGGAGGGCCCGCACGCGGGCGTGGCGGAACTGGTAGACGCTCTGGATTTAGGTTCCAGTGACGAAAGTCGTGGGGGTTCAAATCCCTCCGCCCGCACCACGCTTTGCTCGCGCAGCGGAGAAGCGTGCCCGGCGAAGCCGAGCCGATAAAGAGTTTAGGGTAGGAACGTCCCATGCAGATTACCGAGACCGTTTCCGAGGGCTTGCGCCGCGAATACAAGGTGGTGGTCGGCGCCGCCGATCTGGACGAGCGCCTGACCGGCAAGATCAACGAGATCAAGCCCAAGCTGAGCCTCAAGGGCTTTAGGCCGGGCAAGGCGCCCGTCTCGTTCCTCAAGAAGACCTACGGCAAGTCGATGATGGGCGAGATCGTCGAGGCCGCCGTCAACGAGGGCAGTCAGAAGGCGGTGACCGACAACGCGCTCAAAGTGGCGTTCCCGCCGCGCGTCGAGCCGATGGGCGACGTGCAGCAGGTGATCGACGGCAAGGCCGATCTCGAATTCCGCGTGCTGGTCGATCTGATGCCCGATTTCGAACTGTCCGACGTTTCCAAGCTCGAGGTCGAGCGCCTGTTCGCCGAGGTCGGCGACGAGGACGTGGACGACGCGGTCAAGCGGCTCGCCGAGCAGTCGCGCAACTATTCGCCGCGCGGCGATGGCGAGGCGGCGGCCGAGGGCGACATGGTGTCGATGGATTTCGTCGGCCGCGTCGACGGCGAGGAATTCGTCGGCGGCAAGGCCGAGGATTTCAACCTGGTGCTCGGCTCGGGCCAGCTTGTCTCCGGCTTCGAGGACCAACTTGTCGGCGCCATTGTGGGCGAGGTGCGCGATGTCGCCGTGACCTTCCCGGCGGACTATCCGGAAGCCTCGCTCGCCGGAAAGCTGGCCGTCTTCACGGTCACCGTGAAGCTGGTGAAATCGCCCGATCCGCTGGTGATCGACGACGAACTCGCCAAGAAGCTGGGCGTGGATTCGCTGGGCACGCTGAAAGAACGCCTGCGCGATCAGATCAAGCGCGAATTTGCCGCCGCCAGCCGCACCCATCTCAAGCGCCGCATCCTGGATGCGCTGGACGAGGTGCATTCCTTCTCGCTGCCGCCCACCATGGTGGAAGGCGAATTCAACGGCATCTGGCAGCAGGTCGAGGCCGAACTGAAGCGCGAAGGCAAGACGGCCGCCGACGAAGGCAAGAGCGAGGAAGAACTCAAGAAGGAATACCACGACATCGCCGAGCGCCGCGTGCGCCTCGGCCTGGTGCTGGCGCGGATCGGCGAGCAGAACGGTCTGACCGTCGGCAACGATGAAGTGCAGCGCGCCGTCACCGCGCGCGCCCGCCAGTTCCCCGGCCAGGAGCAGCAGGTCTTCGAATATTACGCCCGCAATCAGCAGGCTCAGGCGGAAATCCGCGCGCCCTTGTTCGAGGAAAAGGTGGTGGACTTCATCGCCGAACTCGCCAAGGTGACCGAGCGCCAAGTCGACCGCGCCACGCTGTTCCTCGATCCGGACGAGGCGGTGGAAAAATTGAAGGGCGACGGATAGAGGGGCAATACGCACGCCATACAAGAAGACGGCGGCATGGCGGTTCTAAATGAATTGATCGGGCAAGGATTTGAGCCAGTCACAGAATGGGTGATGAAGGGCGACAAAATCGGTCCCCGTTCATTTGATTGGAAAGATCATGGTGGCTGGCTCTATGCCTTTGTGATTGACGGCGACGTGAAATAAATCGGACTGACCACCCGTGTGCTGCGCAGTCGCATGAGCGATTATGCCCATATCAAGAACTCCCAAACCGACCGGATTAGGGAGTTAGTTTCCAAGGCCCTTTCAGATGGCAATCGTGTCCAAGTTTATGGCTTGAGGCAACGAGATGAGGTCGCCTTAGCCGCGGAGGAAAGCCGCTTACGCGCGATGTATCGCCCGCCTTGGAACCGGATTTGATGTTAACAAGATTTCAAATCGCCTCACTACCCGGACTTATAACGCATTGACACCGCGTCCCGGCGCGCCGCAACCTGCCGGCAGAATCAGGAGCCCCCATGAAAGACCCGCGCGACGTTTACATGAACCAGCTCGTTCCCATGGTGGTCGAGCAGACCGCCCGCGGCGAGCGCGCCTTCGACATCTATTCGCGCCTGCTCAAGGAGCGGATCATCTTCGTCACCGGCCCGGTTGAGGATTACGGCGCCAGCCTGATCACCGCCCAGCTTCTCTTCCTGGAGGCCGAGAACCCCAAGAAAGAGATCTCCATGTACATCAACTCGCCGGGCGGCATCGTCACGGCGGGCATGGCGATCTACGACACCATGCAATATATCCGCCCGGCGGTGCAGACGCTGTGCGTCGGCCAGGCGGCTTCGGCGGCGTCGCTGCTGCTGTGCGCCGGGGCGAAAGGTCAGCGTTACTGTCTGCCCAACTCGCGGATTCTCGTTCACCAACCTTCGGCGTCCTATTATGGGCAGGCGGCCGACATCGCCCGTCACGCCCAGGAAATCCTCAAACTGAAACGCCGGTTGAACGAGATTTACGCAATTCACACCGGCCAACCGGTCGAGGTCATTGAAAAGGCGCTGGATCGCGATACTTACATGTCGGCCGAGGAGGCCAAGACCTTCGGTTTGGTCGATTATGTGCTGTCGCGCAGGCCGGAACCGGCGGAAGGTTCATGATGAATCAGGATTCCGCAGAAAATTCAACGTATTGACCGAATTAAACAAATCTTGATCCGCCTGGCGCTAACGTGGTCGAATGAATTCGGCGGCAAGCCGATTTGGGTTGGCGCGGGTTGTGCAAGACATTGAACACAATGTCTAATGCAGTCTTTGAGGGCGGGCCGGATGCGGCCCGGGAAAGCCGATGAGTAAGCAAGGCGGCGGCGAGTCCAAGAACACGCTTTACTGTTCGTTCTGCGGCAAGAGCCAGCACGAGGTCCGCAAACTGATCGCGGGCCCGACCGTGTTCATCTGCGACGAATGCGTCGAGCTGTGCATGGAGATCATCCGCGAGGAGAACAAGACCTCCTTCATGAAGAGCCGCGAGGGCGTGCCGAGCCCGGCGGAGATCTTCAAGGTGCTTGACGATTACGTCGTCGGCCAAAGCCACGCCAAGAAGGTGCTCTCGGTCGCCGTCCACAATCATTACAAGCGCATCAACGCCAGCGGCAAGAATTCCGAGGTCGAACTGGCGAAATCGAACATCATGCTGCTCGGCCCCACCGGCTGCGGCAAGACGCTGCTGGCC
>Ga0182027_10000464_pt1 | contig 71336 bp, 49 predicted proteins | sample 712E1DmetaG_FD_121300 | JGI IMG/M metagenome (GOLD analysis project Ga0182027, IMG submission 121300) | Permafrost microbial communities from Stordalen Mire, Sweden - 712E1D metaG (Illumina Assembly) | ecosystem: Environmental > Terrestrial > Soil > Wetlands > Permafrost | place: Sweden...
CCCATGACAATATCCTCCAGACGATGGTGGTACAGTCCTGTTGTCTGGAATTAATATAAATGACGAATTAGCCTTTGTCAAGCATTAAACGCAATATTGGTGAATATTTAGAGGTACCCTTAAGGGTATTATTCATAATGTTTCTTTTTCGTCTGACTCATCCCCCGGCCCGTTGGCTCCCTGTCCAACATGCAGTCTTACTCGCCTCAGCTCCGCTGTCTCCGAACCGGAGAAGGGGAGAAATGGTTTGTCTATAACACCCCTATCTATAACTCTCTTCTCACCATATTTTCCCCCTCTCCCATTGGGAGAGGGGGCGGGGGTGAGGTCACAAGAGAAAATCAGTAAATATCTCTTTACGAATCCTCCTTCTTCTCCACCCTCGCCGGCAGCATGATCACGAACTCAGATCCCTTGCCCGGCTCGCTTGACACGGAGATATCGCCGCCCATGAGCCTGCACAGGCTGCGCGAGATGGCAAGGCCGAGGCCCGTGCCGCCATAGGTGCGCGATGTTGACGCGTCCGCCTGGGTGAACGCCTCGAACACGCTCCGGGCCTGCTCGTTTGTCATGCCGATGCCGGTGTCGCGCACCGAAATCCTGAACCGGTCTTTGCCGTTTTCCTGCACGCGCGCGGCCGCAAGCCGCACCGTGCCCTCCTTGGTGAACTTCACGGCGTTGCCGAGGATATTGAGGATGATCTGCCGCACCTTGGTGCTGTCGGCGTACATGGCGCCCATGCCCTCGGGACACTCGGTGAGCAGGGTGATGGGCCTGCCCGAAAGCTGGGGCCGCACGGTGTCGGCCGCGTCGCGCATGACAAGCGCGATGTCGAATTCCTCGAGGTACAGGCCCATCTTGCCGGCCTCGATTTTTGACAGGTCCAGGATGTCGTTGACAATCGCGCGTAAAAGCGTTCCCGCTGCGCGGATCTTTTCGAGGTCCGAGCCGAGCTGGGCGTCCATTTTCTCCGCAGCGTCTTCGGCGAGCATTTCGCTGTAGCCCACGATGGCGTTGAGCGGGGTCCGGAGCTCGTGGCTCATGCTGGCAAGGAACACGCTCTTGGACGTGTTGGCGCGTTCGGCCGCCTCCTTGGCCGCGACAAGCTCCTCCTGAGCGCTTTTCCTCTGAAACACCTCGGATTCGAGCCGGCGGTTGGCGAGCGCGAGGTCGCTCGTCTGATCATGCACCTTTTTAACGAGGATCGAGGCGTTGAGCGCGCTCGAGATCTGCTCCGACAGGATTTCGTACAAAGAAAGCTGCAAAGGGCCGGTTTCCAGAAGCAGGAACCCGAGCAGCTCATTGCCGGCAAGGAGCGGCACCACCTTCATGGTAAAAGGGCGCTCGCGGTGGAGCATGCCCAGGGGGAGAAGCTGGTTTCCGGGAAAGGGTCGGCCCCCGGGAGGGTATTTCTGGGTTTTGCCGTTGTCAAACGAGAGCGCGAGGATGGCGGCGGGCGGCCGGGGGCCCGCAAGCAGCGGAGACATGATGAGCGAGGCGGCCTGCTCGCCGCACAGCACCACAAACCCGCGGGGGATGCCCAGGCTCTGCAGGCCCCGGGCGATAACGTCGAGCAGGCGGTTGACGTCGAAGGTGGCCATAAGCGTCTGCGCGATGTCCTGCACTGTTGATAAAAGCGACTGTTCCTGGAGCTTGGCGATTCCTTGCGCCCTGCGCGCGCTTTCGGCGATCATGATGGTGCCCTGATGGAGCAGTTCTTCGGCAAAAAGCACCTCGGCGTGCGGCAGGACGGACTGCGCATGGGCGCGCAGGGCCCACAGCGCGTCCTGCCAGGCCAGCACCTCGCCTCCCGCGGCAAGCGTGGCGCGCAGGACCTCGTCGAGCACCGGGAGAAACACGTTTCTGAGTTTTCCTTTTGTGTCAACAAAAAAGGCCTTATAGAGCCGCGCCGACAGCTGCGGGTTTCCCGCCGCCTGTTTTTCGGGGGGCGAGGCTTGCGTGGCCGCGGCAACCATTTCGGTGACGATGCGTTCCTGCACCGCCTTGAACGAATGGTCGTGTCGGTGTTTTTCCGGGAGCTGGTGCCGGGCATAAATCTTCTGCAGGTTGGCGCCGAAAGGGCAGCCGCACGACTGCCGGATGATCGTCTCGGTGGGGAGAAACACGCGGCGCGATACCTGTTTTCCCTCGATGAGGTCCATGATGATCTCGGCCGCCTGGGTGCCGATGTGGTACAGGGGCTGGCGCACCGTGGTGAGCGGCGGCGTGACATAGCTGCACTCCTCGATGTCGCCGAAGCCCGTTACCGCGATATCGTAGGGAACGCGCACGCCCAGGCCCATAAGCGCCGAAAGCGCGCCGAGCGCCATATCGTCGTTTGCCGCGATGACCGCGTCGCATTCGATTTTTCTCTTCTCAAACAGCGTCGACACCGCGTACTCGCCCGAAAGCCTTGTCCCGTCGCCCTGCACAATATATCGGGGATCAGAGGAAAGACCGTATTCGGTGAGAATATCAAGGTATACCCTGTAGCGGAGTTCGGCCGCAGGGCTTTCCTGCGGTCCGCGCACAAAGGCGAGGCGTTTGAACCGGTGAACGTGGATAAGGTGGCGGATAAGTTCGCGATACCCGGCTTCGTTGTCAACGAACACTGCGGGCATGTCGCCGAGCGCTTGGCCGATGCTCACCATAGGCATGGGAAGATAGCGGCTGTAGAAATTGCTGAACGTTTCCGGAGAAACGTAATTGCCGAACGTGCCGGAGATGATGAGCCCATCAACGTCCGCGGCGCTGGTATGCTCGTACAGCGGGTTATGGATTCCGGTTTGGCCGGGCTGCATTTCGCCGGGTGTTCCGCCCGGGACGCAGATAAGGCTTGCACCGCGGAGGCGCACGCCCTCGGCCGCGCCGAAAAAAAGGCCCGACTGGTGCATCACTGTTAAGCCTTCGATGAAAAGGCCGATGACCGGCTGTTTTTTTTCTTTATGGGCTGATTTGGTCATGGTGCGACAGCTGAATAAGGTATGACGAAAACAAATGCGCCGGATTTTAATTATACCAACAAAGCAACCGATGCGGAAAGGAGATTTTTACAACGCCGATTCGTATGCCAGCAGGTGTTTCCCGCCGTCAACGAAGATGGTCTCGCCCGTGATAAACGGGCTTTTTGCGAGGAACACAACAGCCGCGGCAATGTCTTCCGGCCTGCCGTGCATTTTAAGTGGGACGGTGTTTTTAAGCCTGGTCAGGTAGGCTGAAGTTTCACCCGGAGGAGGAAGGATGAGGCCGGGTGCCACGGCATTGACACGGATTCGGGGCGCGAATTCGAGGGCGCACATTTTTGTGATCGCGGCAAGCATGTGCTTGGAAAGGATGTAGGCAACGTGGTTTTTATCGTGTCCCGCGATGCGGGCATCGAGAAGGTTGACGACACTGCCGCTTTGCGCCGTTTTTGCAAAGGCCCTGCTCATGCACAGGGGCGCCCACGCATTAACGTGAACATTGTTTGCGAGATCGCCGAACGAGACTTTGTCAAGCTGGTTTTCGGGGAAAACAGAGGCATTGTTGACAAGAAGCCACAGAGAATTGCCGCAGAGAGAGGATGCGGTCCGGACGATTTTTTCGCACCTGCCGGGTGCGTCAAGCGCACCGCCCACGGCCCAGGCTGATATTTTTTCCGCCGCAAGTTCTGTAACGAGCCGCTGCGCGTCCTGCTTTGAGCGGTGGTAATGGATAATGACATTCATGCCCTCGTGTGCGCAGGCAAGCGCGATGTGCCTGCCGATGCGCTTTGCCCCGCCTGTGACAAGGACTGTCCGGCCGGCACATGGAGAGCTGGTCATGGGGCTTACTTTTTCTCCAGGCTCTTGAGCGTGTCCTGCGCCTGCGGGGTTTCGGGTGTTGCCGGGGGCGGGGCATTCTGTGCCTGTGGCGTTTGCCGGATATCCTGGGGCTTCGCAGGCTGCTGCGGCGCGGTTTCTACGGTTTTTTGCATCTGCTTTACTTGGGGCGCCTTGGTTTTCTGGGGTTCTCCGGTTTCTTCGTCGCTCCGCGGTTTTGGCTTTTTCTTGTAATGAGTGATGTCGAAATAATAGAAATGTTTTTCGCCCACTTTTGGTATTTCCACCTGGACCATGTCGTAGGTCCTGTTGTTTTCCGTTACCGTGGTTTTTTCAACCAGCCGCCAATCCTTGTCTTTTGCTCCCCAAGAATTGCTTACGAAAATGTCTTCACAGGCAACGGCCTCGGTGTAGTCCCTGCCTCCGGTAATGACAACCGCCGAATCGTAGGATTCGCCGGTACCGCGCGAAAACTGCGCAGAGCCGTACTTTTTAGAGGGATTCGCGCTGACGCTCACGGTCTGGCGCGACAGGCAGCCGCACAGGAACACGGCGCATAAAAGGCAAACGCCTGCATGATAAAGATTTGGTTTCATCCAGTCCTCCTCGTATTTAACATGTTAAGTCCTGAAGAAAAAATAGATTTGAACCGATTGTAAAGCCAAATTTGAAAAAAAATATTATTAAAGTATTAATAAATCAGCACAAACACCCCTTAGCAGGCGAAAATCTGACTATTCATTAATAGCTATTATTATTTTCAATTATTAATTCCGCTGTTTTACATTGCCGGCATATGCCTGCTGCAGCGGAAGTTCTGTTATTTTCTGAACGGAGTCCTTTTTTTTCAAGGGTGGGGGCGTATGGTCAAGGATGTTTTTGTCGGACGGAAAGTGCTGGCCAGGGACTTTGAGGAAAGCCTTCTGGCCATGGTGTTGGAACCCAAAGAGGCAAAGGGGTTATGGCTTAAAAAGCGGAAGGAAGCGCAACCGGTATTTCCCCAGCTCTTTCTGCTGTACGGCGAGGCGGGGCTCGGCAGGAGCACCATGGTGCGCCAGTGCCTTGCCATTGCCCAAAGCGTGGAAGCAGAGGTTAAAAAAGGCATCAAGGCGATTGCCGTTGACTTTGACGATCCCTTGTTTACCCGCAACATTCTTCCGTTTACTCCTAGGATGCTCATTCATTATCTGCATGCCGTGCTTGCGGACCCCGGGCTCGGCATTGACGGGATGTTTCCGGAATATACCAAAATGGAGCAGCGGCTCGATCAGGTTTTTGCCAGGGTGAGCGCCCTGCGCAGGGACGAATGGCCGCGCACGCCGCAGAGTGAAGGAGAATTTGACTTGTCGGAAGGGCCGGCCCAGAAGGCGGCTTCGCAGACTGCCGATGCCGTGAATGGCGCACCCCCCCACGCGCGCATGGCTCGGCAGGAGGCTGAGGCCGCCTTTCTGCGCTGGCTCAAGGACGAGAAAAAGCTGCCCGACGAGGACTGCGACCTGTTCGAAAACGCGGATTACCAGCTCACCAAAGCGCTTGTCAACGGAATCGCGGCGTTTTCCGCCGAACATCCGGTGGCGCTTCTCATCGACAATGTTGAGCGCGTCAACAACCCCATGACCGAGCATTGGCTGAGAAACGTTTTTCTGGGCGGGCTGTTCGAACGGAAAAGCAGGGTTGTCGCCGTGGTGAGCAGCCGCGACAAAATGCTCAGGCAATACCGCAACGAGTTTCCCGAAGAGATCCTCTGCGCCGTTTCGTTTGACGAGCTGCTGTTTTCCCGCCGGGACATTGACGAATGCTGCCAGGCGTTGCACCTCACGCTGGACAGGGAGACGGTGGACAGGATCGAAGATGCGACCGCCGGTGTGCCCATTGTGGTGCGTGACGTGCTCGCCTGCGCAAAAGACGGCAGCGTACCGGCCGATGTCCTTGAGGCGGTACGAAAGGCCCACACCATGCTCGACAAGACCGCCACTCTCGTGACGCGGTTCCTTTCCACCTGCCGGGACGAACGCACCCTTACCCGCGTCATCCATGTGGCCATGCTTCCCGGTGGCGACAGTAAAGTGCTTGCGTCCCTATGGGGCGTCCCGGTTGCCGAAGCGGAAGCCTGGATCGCGGGACTGGCGGAATGCTATCCGTTTATCCTCGGCAAGAAAATGCACGATGGCGTGCAGGAGCTTTTCCGCAGGTACCTCATTAAGGAGTCGGCCGCGGCCATGGCGCCGCACGCCGGCATCATAAAGGAATTCGGGGAAAAGGCGTTTGCGCTGTACAACGAGCAGCTGTGCCAGTTGCAGACCTCGGTCCCGGCAATTGACAAAAGATATATTGACGAACGGTTCGAGGCCGCCCTGCGCGGCTGCATCCAGAGCCTCCTGTGGTACGACCGGGACGAGGCGAAGCGCATCATCCCCGGCCACTTCTGCGAATGCCTGCTGTACAACCATGTGCTTGCCGGCATGATGCTTGCGGCCCTTGACGAGTTCGCGCCGGTGCTGCCCCCCGAGCTGGCCGCGATGTGCGGCGCCCTTTCGTCCGGGCTCCATGCCGTGGAGGGGCAGCCCCTCTGGAGCGGCGAAAAGCCCACGTCCGCGGAGAACGCCATGATTAGCGCATTGGAGGCTTCGGGCGGCGCACTTTCCACGTCGCAGCAGGCGATTGTGCACCTGCGGCTCGCAAGCAATGCCTTCCGTTTGTCCGAGTTCGGCAAAGCGTTCAGCGAACTTGAAAAATGCGAGCCGCACATTGATGAGTCGGAACTGTTCATGAGTGCGGTGCTCGAGGGGTTTTTCGGCGCGGGAGGCGCGTTTGTGTCGGCCCGGCAGTACGAAACCGCCATCAAGGCGTTCGGCAGGGTGGCCGAAATCAGGCCCGACAGACATGACGCATGGTACAGCCTGGGATGCTCGTACGCCGCGCTCAAACGGCATGTCCAGGCGGAGGATTCGTTTGTCAAGGCGGCCGCCTGCAAAACGGACAGCTATGAAACCTGGCACGCGCTCGCCTTGGAACAATATGCGCAGAAGAAATACAAAGAAGCGGCGGCGTCCTTTACAAAGGCCGCAGGCATCAAAGCCGACAGCGCCGAAGTATGGCACATGCTGGGCCTTTCGCAGGCCGCGATGCTCGAACATGGCGGCGCGATCGAATCGTACAACAAGGCCATCGCCTGCAATGCCGGCGATGCCGCCTACTGGTACGACATGGCGTTTTCGCAGGCAGTACTCGGACTGGCCGTCCAGGCGGTCACCTCATGCAAAAAAGCCCTCGAGCTGAACCCGGCCCATCAGAAGGCCGCAGAACTGCTGGGACAGCAGCTATATGCGCAGAAGCAGTTCGGCGAGGCAGCGCAGGCCTTTGAGGCTGCGACGCGGCTCAACCCGCAGGACGAAAAGCTTTGGTACGGCCTCGGCTGCGCCCGGCTCGAAGCGGGCGACGCGGACAAGGCCATCGAGTCGTTTGCAAAAGCAACTGACATCCGTAAGGACTTCGCCGACGCGTTTAACAAGACGGGCCTTGCCCAGGCCCAGGTGAAAAACCTCGACGCCGCGGTTGCGGCCTTTAAAAAGGCGGTAAAAGCAAGCCCCAGTCATTTTGAGGCGCACAACAACCTTGGCGACGCCTACGCCGCGCTCAAAAAGCCCGAGGACGCTCTAAAGGCGTATACGAAATCGGCCGAGGCCAATTCCGGTTTCGGCGCTGCCTGGTACAACATGGGTCTCACCTTCCACGCGCTCGGGCGGTTTGAGGACGCGTTGGCGCCCTATGCAAAAGCGGAGGAGCTTCTTCCGGAACAATCCGGCGTCAGCCTTAACAAGGGCCTTGCACTGTACGCCCTTAAAAGGCTCGACGCCGCCGTCGGGTGCTTTACAAAAGCGTCCAGGCTTTCGCCCCAGTCCTACGAGGCGTGGTACAGCCTGGGCCGCGTTCTGGCCGATACCGCGAAGCACGGCAACGCAGTCACGGCGCTTGCAAAAGCCTGTGCGCTCGGCGTGGAAAAAGAGGAGGCGTGGCTCGCCCTGGGCCTTTCATATGCGGCGCTCGAGCAGCACGACGAGGCGGTGGCGGCTTTTAAAAAAGCCAGCGCCATCAACCCCGGGGCGGCCGGCACGTGGCACCTCACGGGTGTTTCAAACCAGGCGGTACACTGTTTTTCGGAGGCGGTAGATGCGTATCGCGAGGCCGTCAAAGCGGAACCCGGCAAACAGGAATCGTGGCACAACGCGGGGCTGTGCAGCTATTACCAGAACAAATACGACGATGCGATCGAGTTTCTTTCCAAGGCCAGGGAGCTTGCGCCCGACAACAAGGACACCCTGTATACCCTGGGGCTTTCGTATCACGCAAAAAGCAATTTCGCAGAGGCGGTCAAATTGTACCGCCGGGTGCTCGACCTTGCGCCCGACATGGCAAACGCACGCACCAACCTGGCCCTGTCGCTCCATGCGGCCGGCGAGTACGACCAGGCCGTTAAGGTGTACAAGACGATCGTTGCCGGGCAGCCCGGCAATAGCGAGGCCTGGTATAACATGGGCATTGCAAGCGAGGCGCAGGGAAACAACGACGACGCGATCGCCGCCTATGCAAAGACGGCCGAGCTCGCACCCGACAAGCTTGCCGCGTGGAGCAGCATGGGGCATATCCAGTTCACGCTGGAGCGCTACGCCGACGCCATCGCGTCGTTTACGAAAGTGGTGGAGAAGTCCGACAGCAACGCGGACGCGTGGGCCACTATCGCACTCGCGTCGTATTACACCGGCCGGTATAACGAGGCCGTGGCCGCGTACAACAAGGTGAACGAGCAGAAGCCCGGCGATGCCATGTCGTGGGGCAGCCTTGGCCTCACGTATTACACGATGGGGGATTACCCGAAGGCGATCGAAGCGAGCGAAAAGGCGCTGGCCATAAAGCCCGACGAGCTGTGGATACAGGTGAACCTGGCCCTGGCCGCGGTCATGGCACTCAACCTCGACAAGGCAAGGGTAGCTTTTGAAAAAATTATCCAACTGGCCAAGGCACCCGGCGACCTTATGCACGCCATTGCCAACCTCAAGGAGCTTGTCACAAGAAATCCGAACCTTGGGCCTGCGAGGGAGATACTTGCGAAATTGGAAGATGCGTGGAGAAAATTAAAGAAATAAAAGATTAAAAATCTGGGCGCCCCGCCGAAGCCGGCGGCGGCCCTTCTTCCGGTCTCGGCCGCAGGCCTCGGGCCGCCACGGCCCTATGCCGCTTTGCGGTGGGTCCGGGCGGCATCGCGCTCTGGCGCGACCTCCAGTCCGGCCTGGCGCAAAAAAATCCCCATCAGTAAACAAATCTTGCCAGAACTCTAAGTTTATTATGAAGTTGTATCACCCCCAATATTTTTCTTTAAAAAATATCCTGTCCTTTTTCACCGTTATTGTCCCTTCCTTCTGCATCCTCTTTAGCAACCTCGAAAAAGTCTCGCTTGTCGCCCCGATGGCCTGCGCTATATCCTTTTTCGGAATCAGGACACGGTATTCCTGTTTTTTTCCGTGCTGCTCCTCAAGGAACCGCACAAACCGTTCTTCAACGTCATACGACGTGAGATAATGGATGCGATTGGCCAGATAGCGCTGCTTTTTCATGAGCATGGCGATGAAATCGTTACGGAAAGCCATATCAGAAAGCAGAAAGGAGAATTGACGCTTGGGAATAATGTACACCAGGCTTTTCTTGAGCGCAACCGCGCTTGCCGGATAATCGTCCTCCTCGAAAAGGATGACCTCAGCGAAAATTTCGCCCGGCCCGATTATCTTGATGACCGATTCCTTGCCGTCCTTCCCGGATTTGAACACACGGACATTGCCGCTGGCAAGGATGTACATGTTGTATCCCGTGTCCCCTTCGGAAAACAGGGTCTCGTTTTTCTGCAGAGTTTTGGATATGCAGATCGCCGCAAGCGCCTCTTTGCTCTTGCGGGAGATGCCTTTGAAAAAATCGGAATAGTCGAGAAGAAGGGAGATATTCATGATAACCTCATTACCTTTTTATGTTGATAAAATAGCATCTGCGTTTTATGTATTTTACATATAATCGGATAACCCACGGTCAACAAGGATACAACAATGAAACCAGTCTCCGTTCTTGACCTTATCGGCAACACCCCGCTTGTCACGCTCAAGGGTGAGCGTGTTGTGGCAAAGGCGGAATTTTTAAATCCCGGCGGCAGCATCAAGGACAGGATAGCGCTAGCCATGATTGAAACCGCGGAAAAAGACGGCACGCTCAGGCAAGGCACCAAAATCGTGGAGCCCACGTCCGGCAACACCGGCATCGGCATTGTCATGGTTGGGGTGTCAAAGGGATACGGCGTGTATATCTTCATGCCCGAGGGAATGAGCCAGGAGCGCAAGAATATCATCCGCGTGCTTGGCGGCAAGCTCGTGCTCACGCCGGACAGCAAGGGTGTTGCCGGCGCGGTGAGCGCAGCTGAAAAATTTGCAAAAGAAAATAACGCCTTTGTACCGAACCAGTTTAAAAACCCGGCAAACCCCAGGGTGCATTACGAAACCACGGCGCCCGAGCTCTGGAGGCAATCCGAAGGGAACATAGGCGCGTTTGTATCGGGCATAGGAAGCGGTGGAACCCTGCAGGGTGTGGGAACGTTTCTCAAAGAAAAAAACAAAAAAATCATTCTGGTAGCAGTAGAGCCCGCAAACAAGTCCGCTCTTTTAGGCCATGAGCCGGGCCTGCACGCCATCCAGGGCATCGGCGACGGGTTCATCCCGGACGTGCTCGATGTTTCCATTGTAGATAAAATCGTGGAGGTTACCGACGACGAAGCCATAGGCACCACGCGTGAATTGGCTAAATCGAACGCCTTGCTCGTGGGGACTTCGTCGGGCGCAAACGTGTGGGCCGCGCGTAAAATCGCCAAGGAAAATCCCGGCATCGTGGTGGCCACGGTGCTGCCCGACAGGGCGGAGAGGTATTTTTCCACCGGGCTTCTCTGAGAACCAATACCTGTTTTAAAAATGACGCTTGTTTTTTTTGATGTGCAAACACCCCACGCGCGAAAGTTCCAAGTAATTCATTGATTATTGAATGGGATAAGTTACTTTTTTTATGTATAAGCCCCGTGGGAGGGTATATAACCCCCCATTTTTATAATCGGTGAAAACCGGCCTGTTCGCAGCTGAATTAATGTTATAATATTGAATTCAGCTTTGTAAATTAAAACACCGTGCATAAAATTTGCTCTCATTTATCATTGAATGTTCTGATTTTCCATCCCCAACCAGATCATGAAAAACACCGAAAACGGATTGTTGGCCGGCAATGACCATGGCGCTTAAATGGCCAGGAGCGGGTATAAACGGCCTTTGGCACAATTTTAATTGGCTACCATTAATTGTTTTGATTATATTATCGCAATAGGGCAACCGCCTGAAAACCGAGAGGTTGCGAGCATCTATTGCCTTATATGCCAAAATTGCGAAAGGAGAGTGCGAGGTGAAGAAAATCATTACCATTGCGGCCAGAATGACTCCGGTTTTCCTGGCCCTTGCGATGTTCTGCTCAAACCCGGTTGACAAGGACGTAAAATGGCGGTCGAGCGTTGACTTTCCCCTAACGGCCAACAAGAAATTTTTCCTTGGCGCCATGATGGACACGCTTTTTTTCAACCACCAGCAGGTGCAAAGAAGTGTTTCCAAAATAGACACCACTCCGCGTGTCGGCTTGCCCAATCTGTATGATACGACGTACGACACCACTATGATGATCCTCAAGGCGTATCCGTTGTACGACTCCATTGCGAAGCACCCGATTCCCGATACCGTGGCGTTCGGGTTTCCCACGCACGACACGGCCACAGACACCATTACTGAAGACAGCCTTGCGGACAAATACTACGAAGATGTGTTCGGCCCAATTCCCCTTTCCGGCGCGCCGGCCACTGTCATGTCTATCTCGCTCCCCGCCGGGACCTATCCAGGCGGCACAGCCGTTCCGGTCCCTTCGTCGCAGATCAAGCTCAAGTGGATTTACCATCTGGAACTCAGGGATACGGCGCAATTCGTGAATGTGACTCTGACTAATAATTCGTCAGCCAATTTTTCCCAGGTCAGCATGACATTAGGCACATTAGGCACAGCCACCATTGTCAATCTCAACGCGAATTCTTCCGCCACGGCCCAGTACAGCGCCCAGGCAAAGGTTATTGACAGCATTATAACCGTGACAGCATCGTTTACCCCATCAGGTCTCACGACAATTACCGCGGGAGACAACATAAGCGCGAGCTTGTCCTTCGACAGTCTGTATGCGAACAAGGTAGTCGTGCTCGACTCCATGCTTGCCAGTTACAAGCGTACCTTCACCAACGAATACAACCTTACCGACACGGTGGATGTCGATTACATCGATATCAGCAAAGGGTTTTTCAATTATTACGTCACCAACCATACGAACGTTCAAATGCAGATAGCGGTGACCCATCGAAACCTGTGGCGGACTGATTATTGCCAGGGCCACCTGCCTCCGCTTATTACGGTCAACGATCTCGGTTCCCTTACGCTTGGCGACTCCGACGTTGCCTATGGCGGAGAAGTTACTCCCCATACTGCACGCGTCGATTTTCCCCCCGGACAAGTCAGCAGGTTCAGCAAATCAAACATATCGGGATACCGCATGTTCCCCGAGTGGAATCCCGTTACCAAAAAATCGGTTACCAAAGTTGATTACTTTATTTATGTCCAGGTAAATGACAAGCCTGTTACGCTGTCTGCCGGCGATTCCCTTGAATTTGTTATTAAAACCACGTCGTTCAAATTCTCGGAAATGTACGGCAGGTCAATGGAGCCATATCACCGGACAAGCGATCTCAGCACTATTCCGGTAAAACTGCCATGGAGCAAGGCCGTCACCGACTCACTGCGCGGTAATTTCGTCCTGAACAAGGTTTTGGCAGAGGTGGGCACGCGCATGGCCATTCCGGCCGGGGCGTTTATAGACACGGTGAAGGTAGTGTACGAGATTTCGAGCGCCACCGATCCCACGATAAAATGCTCCGACAGCGCAGTGCTCACTCATGTGATGCGCGATTCGCTCTACCACCGGCCGATAATCATCACCCCGGTGGTAAACAACTACCCTGATTCGGTAAAGGTTAAAGTCTCGCTTTCCATCCCGGTGGGTACTACTATAAAGGCCGTAAACGATTTGACCGATGCCACAGATCCCGCATACCCGAAATACATCGGCCGGATGGTTATTCACGGACAGGTGGATTATAACCTTGTTGCACCGCTCTGCTGGACAGTTGCCGACACGACGGTGATGGACCTCGGCGGCACCCAGGTTGATTTGGGCGGCGCAAACGGCGTGATGGGCCCATTTGTAAAAATGAGTGACCGCACTGCCAACATTAACATAATTGTCACCAATTTCACCAATGTCTACCTGAAGCTTTACGCGTTGCTTGCAACCGATTCGACCAAGGTGGAGCTCCTTGCCCCCAAGGACACGGCAGACACCTTAGGCGGCAGATATATCACCACAAACCAGCTTACCAATCTCATCAACCATCCCTTGCCTGGGTACGTTGATCTTCTGGGCAACGGGCTGTTGATTCCGCCCAGGGATTCGACCAAGACGAAAGAAAACGTAATAGCGTTGACTGAACAGGACTTGAGCCAAATATTGAACGCCAAGAAAATCGGGTTGCGCTGGGAGGTGCGGTTTATTCCCCAGCCCGCCGGCGGCATTGTGCCCGATGCGCTTTCCAACACCGATTGGATGAAGCTTAATTCGTGGATCCATATCGACGGCGTCAACAGCATTGATTCGCTTTTTAATAAGTAAACGAAAAATTATCAAACCAATATAAGCCCGACCGTAATTGATTTATAGGAGGGACAGGGGTGATGAACACCGTACAAAAAATAGCACTCGCCATGTTGTTCGCTGTGCCGATAACCGTTTCCGCGGCAGTTGACCACGATCCCATCAGCGCCGGTACCACTACGGGCCGGAATGTTGTCGGCAGCGCTCCGGAAGCGGTCTTTCAGAACCCCGCGCTTCTCGGATGCGACCGTGTCCCGTGGGGCGGCCTGCTTCTGCTGCCCATTACCGATTACGGCCTGGGCTATTGGAGCGACAAGCTCGCGCTTTCGCCATTCAGCTTTCTTGCCAACCCGCCCACGGACTCAGCAAAAACCAAGGCATTGATCAAAGATGTGTTGAAAAACAGCTTTGATCTCACCGACGCCATGTCCCCCGATGACGTGTCCAGGAAAATTTCGGACAAACTCAAAGGCGGGACCTCGATCTACAGCGGCTTCCGCACATCGCTTTTGTCATTCGCGTATAAACGCTTCGCGTTCGACGTCACCACGCACCTGGATGAGGAATTGCGTATTCCGGAAGCGCCGCTCTTCTTATTGTTTTCCCCCAAATCAAGCAATGTCGGCCTGCAACGCGGCAACACTCTCGATTTCGGGACATTCAACCAGCAGGGCATCTGGGCCACCGATTTCACCTTACAACTGGGCCTGCCGGTCACCGTTCCCGCGCTGCACAAATTTTTCCACCTGCGTTACGGCGCGGGCGGCATTGGCATCAAATACGTGATGGGGCACAGCATGATACAGGCCTCATCCACCCCCGGTTCCCACATTACCTACGACTCTATTGACAACGTGATTAAAATGGACGGGCATTTTTCGGTTCAGACCGCGGGGCTCGGTTTCCACGGTCCCTGGGAAGTGCAAAATCCGTTCAACAACGGCTTTCCCATAAACGGTCACGGCATAGGCGTGGATGCCGGCGGCATTCTCTACGATGACAACGCCGCCCTGTCGGTCAATGTTCAGAACCTGGGCGTGCTCTTCTGGACCAACAACGTCAAATCGGTCACCTACGACGTGAAAAAAGATAATCTCGATCTTTACAGCTTGATAAGCGGTATCAGCGCGCATAACAAAAACGCCGACAGCGCGATATACACGCTGTTCGGCGACAGGAAGGCCGGGGAGACATTCCCCACCTCGCGTGACACGCTTGCTAATGCCGCGAGCGCCGTCACCACGTGGCTGCCGCTCTCGCTCAATATCGGCTATGCGCGCATCTTCGATTTCACCAAGGCCGACAATAAGAAGCTTTATATCATGGCCGACTATGCCAATGTGGTGGTGAATTACGAGCAGCAGCTCACTCCCGGACCGGGCAGGTCCTATATTCCGCGCCTGTCCATTGGGTCGGAGTTTGCCATGCTTCACAATTTCTGGCCTTTACGGATGGGATTTGTAATGGGTGGCCCCGAGCAATGGGCTTCGGCGCTCGGCATGGGGTTCAATTTCAGGTATTTTTCGATTCAGGGGTCCTATAAGGCGATAGGCGACTGGTGGTTCATGCCCTCGCGCGGGTTTGAAGTGGCGGGCGGGCTCAATATCAATTGGGGTGTAAAGAAGAAGGCTCCGCCGGTGGTGAGCAAGTGCCCGTTCACGCCGCCTGCAGGGTTTACCGGCAAGCTTAACAAAGACGGATGTCCGGACCCGGACCAGGACAGGGACAGCATTTGCGATCCGTGGGTGTCCGAATTGCATAAAGACACACTGTATGCAAAGGTATGCCACGGTGTTGACAAATGCCCGACACAGCCTGAGGATTACGACGGGTTCGAAGACGAGGACGGGTGCCCGGACTTTGACAACGACAAGGACGGTATCCCGGATTCGCTTGACAAGTGCCCGAACGCACCCGAAGATTTTGACGGGTTCCAGGATAAAGACGGGTGTCCGGACTACGATAACGATCAGGACGGTGTTCCGGATTCGCTCGACAAATGCCCGAACGAGCCTGAAGACATAGACGGGTTCGAGGACAAAGACGGGTGCCCGGATTACGATAACGACAAAGACGGAATCCCGGACACGCTCGATAAATGTCCGAACGAGCCCGAAACCTATAACGGTTACAAGGACGAAGACGGATGTCCTGATACGCTGCCCAAGCCGACCGCGAAGGAAGAGAAGGCGCTCAATAAGGCGTTGCGCGCGATCAACTTCAAGACCGCGAGTGCGGAGCTCACCACAGACTCCTACACGGCGCTCATGTCAATCGCGACTTTCCTCAAGCAGTATCCGTATCTGCGGTACGAGGTGCAGGGACATACGGACAGCAGGGGCAATATGGATTACAACCTGCTGCTCTCTGCCGCACGCGCCGCGTCGGTACGGTATTACCTTGTGGGCCAGCAGGGCATACCCGATTCCACGCTTATCGCAATCGGGTACGGCAAGACCCGTCCGATTGCCACCAACACCACGGCGCAGGGCCGCGCGCTCAACCGCCGCGTTGAATTCAAGGTGATTGATACCAAGGAAGACTACCAGAGGCTCAAGCTGCTCGAAGCGGATTTCCACGAGCGTGTCAAGGCGGCGCAGATCAAGGGAGCCAAGTACTGATTCCGAGATAGTGTTTCAATAAGAAAAGGGGGAGAAGCGCCACGCTTCTTCCCCTTTTTACTTGTACCGGCAGTTTCGCATGTTTTTACCGGTCATGTCGCATTGTATATTCTGTTGGTATGAAAAATATCCGTGGAGGATGAAATGAACTCTTCGCTTGTGTTAAAAATTTTTATTACCCTCGCGTTTTTTTCCGCTGCGGCCATTGCAGGGGAATCCGGGGCCCCGGTGGTTATCGACCCGAGCATCCAGAATTACAGCGGCCTGTTTTCCCAGAAGCTTGTCAAGAAATACGTTATCGGCGAAGTGATAGACAAAAGGAAGAACGCAGGATCGGACACGGTGGGCGCAACGCGCACCGGCAGGTTCGTGACATCCCCGCTTTTGTGCAGGCCCCTGCCCACCGCGGTCATGCTCAACTCGCTTGCCGGAATGTTCCGCGAGCTCGGGGTGCTGGCAGAGGAGAAAAGCGCGGCAGATTTCCAGGTAGATGTGGAACTGCTCGACTATACCGTGGAGGAGATGAACAAGGTGTTTTCACAGCAGATCAAGGCCACGGTGAAGTTCAGGGTAAAGGTGCGCACTGCGGCATCAGGCGCTCTTGTCAACCAGTTCGTGATAAAGTCCGAAGATGCGCGGAGCGCCGTGGACACAACGCCGTTCGCGGTAAAGGTGACAAAAAACGCCATCGTTGCCGCGTTGCAGAACCTCCTCGATAGCCTGGTAACGATTCAGTAGACCCGGCCCCGGCTATCGCAAAATAAGGGCAGCTGAGCAATAAAATGCCTGTTGTTAATTAAACCATGAACATTTTTAAAGAATATCGCGCCTATTTACTGCAGAAAAAGCCCCAATCGCCGTCGGTTCAATACTTCTGGCTTGCGGTGTCTGCCGCGATCATCATCGCCGTCGTTTACACCATGTCGGCCGGCACCATGCTGCGGTCTTTGCTGATGTTTTCAATATGTCTGAGCCTGCTGGCCGATGCGGTGACCAATCTTGCGTATTACAGAAACAGGGGAGTATTTGAGCGGCTTGTCAATGTCAAGATCGGGGTAAACGTCATCAGCCTGCTTTTCATCATCGCGTTCCTTGTACTGTCATCCAAATACCGGCTATAACATCACTCCAGCCAAGGTCCCATCAGCCCGTAACGCCCGCCGGGGGTCTCTACGGGAATACGGTTCTCTTGCTGCAAAGCATCCCGTACGCGTCCGTACAGCACACACATTGCCCGGGTATCCGCGCCTTTTTATGCATGGCCCGGAATCCGGAAAAACCTTTTCCGAACCAGATCTTTTTTATATCACCGGTGAGGATATTGCCGAACACCACAGGCTCGGGGTGGCTTTCCTCGCCAAACAGAAAAAACGGGGTCTTTACGGAAAGGTAATCGCAGGGGCAGACGTTGCCCCGGATGTCGATGAACAGATCGAGGCATTGCTGGCATCCGAGTGGTTCCGGCCGCATGCGGGGAAGATGAAGTTTCTGGCCGTTTCGCCCGGCTTTTTCGATTACGGCAGCAAGCACGGTTTCCACCTCGGGATTGCCGTTTTTTCGGTACAATGCCAGGCCGGCCAGATCTTTTGAGAAACAAAGAAGGTTGGTGACGTATACCGTTTTGATACCGAGGGAACAGACGAAATCCATGTAGTCTGGAAATTCCTTGATATTGTCCCTGTGCATCACGAAAACCGTTTTCACCTCACTTTTTGGAAGTCCGGCCTTAAGGTCTTTGATCGCCTGAACGGTCCGCTCGAATGATGACCCTGTCTTGAACGCCTCCACGGTCTCTTTTTTCGCTCCGTCGAGCGACACCACCACTTCGGGGACAGGGAATTTCGAAAGCATGGCGATGGTGTCGTCGCGAAAGCTGTTGCCATTGGTGTAGATGGGGAAATTGATGGCGGGGTTAAGGGAAAGGGTATACGCCATCATCCGGGAAATGTCTTTGTGCACAAGCGCCTCGAATCCCGAAAAATAGAAATTGGTTGCACGCCGGATAAAGCCGGAAATCCTGCGTGCGCGCAAGGAAAATTCGTCAAAGTCAATGGAGCCGCGGGGGCCGTCCGGGATATCGGTGCCGAACAGGCTTAAAAAACAGTGGCGGCATCTGAGGTTGCACCCGGACACCGTCTGGAGCACGATGGATGAAGGGTAGCCGAGAATCCTGTAGTTGATGAGCCGGGCAAGCCTGTCCGATTTCACATGCAATCCTTTAACGAAGAATTTTACCGGTACGTTGCTGCGACACAAGGAATATAGTTGATGAAAATGATCGGAGATGCATGGGTTATTGAGAACAGGATTGCCTGCAGATCGGCGGGATATTTATTTGGGCACTGGTCCATTTCGTGACACTGCTTGACTCGTTACAGCAACTCATCTATCTTCATAGGGTCGTGGGAGGTGGAATGGCACGTCATCAATCAACATATGCATTCTGGATATGGGCCGGCATTGTCGCGCTTACGCTGGCTGTCGGTTTTATTGATTACCTGAGCGGCTATGAGTTCAATTTTTTCGTTTTTTATTTTATTCCCGTCAGCCTTGCGGCATGGTATCTCGGGATGTTGCCTTCCGTTATTGTTTCGTTGTTTTCGGTCACCATCTGGTATTTGGCCGACTATTACAGCGGTCACCGTTATTCAATCTACGTGTTTGCGATTTGGAACACGATAATACTTCTTGTGTCATTTCTGGTTATCGGCTGGACAATAGCGAGGCTGCGCGAACAATTTAATAAAGAGCAACTGGGACGCAAGGACCTGGAAAGGGTGATTTCAGAGGTAAAAGTGCTTGAGGGCATCCTTCCCATCTGCGCAAGCTGCAAAAAAATCAGAAACGACAAAGGCGACTGGCAGCAGATGGAGGAATACATCAGGCAGAAGACCAATGCCGAATTCACCCACGGCCTGTGCCCGCAATGCGGGAAAAAGCTCCTGCAGGATGCCGGCATCGGCGGCGACGGGGAAAATAAACAACAAACCTGAATGATTGCTGATAATATCGCTTTTTAAAAAAAGGAGCATGTCCATGTCGGAATTCAAAAATGTTTCAGTGGTCAGGGAAGCCAATATCTATTTCGGCGGGAACGTGACAAGCCGCACGGTTTTGTTCGCCGACGGATCCAAAAAAACACTCGGAATCATGCTGCCCGGGGAGTATGAATTCGGCACCGCAGAGAAGGAGATCATGGAGATCCTGACGGGTGATCTCGAAATCCTGCTGCCCGGTTCGTCCGCATGGAAGGCGGTGAAATCGGGGGAACGCTTTGATGCGCCGCCGCAGTCGAAATTCAGTTTGAGGGTAAAGAAAATTACCGATTATTGCTGCTCTTATGTAAAATAAGCCTCGGAAACAGAGGCACCTCCTGTGACGTACACCGTGCTGGACTGCGGGTGCGGGGTCGGCTCGATCACCCTTGCATTGCCGGAAAAGGTCGCGCCGGGCTTACTCCTATTTGCAAACCTCTGCCATGCCCGTCAATAATTTTTCTCCGCTGGACGCCTTTACCCAATAATGTCCTGCTGCCAGGCCCTCGTTGCCAATTACCATCAATCCCTTGTTGTTTTTTTCGGTAACGGTTTTTACATACCTTCCATCCATTGAAAAAATCCTCACTGTTGTCAATATGGCCGGATCAATGCCGTAGATAATTATTGATCGTTCCGTTGAAAAAATGCCGGCCGGCCTGCGTTGAGATATCTTGTGTTGGCTCAAAATTGTGGTGCTGCCAAACTCATCAGCGCCGATATCGATGATGCCGTCCTGTACCCGCGCCTGTCCATCAATATCAAGCGTTCCGGCGACATCCGCCGCAAAAGCCTCGCCCGCGTTTTTTGCGGGCGAGGCGGATTGGATATGCATGTCGGTCGGCGCGTTGACCAGGAGCGGGTTGGCATATACTGCATGCGCGTCGGTCCAGGAGCCCGGCGAATTCGTGCCTGCGCCGTAATACAAATTGTTGTCGACAACGATGGCGGCGTTATTGCCCCCGGAATTTGAGAGATAGCCGGTGCCCGGGTTGGCAACGCAGAGGTTATTTTTTATGGTGATGCCGCTGCAGTTGTACTGGAGAATCACTTCGCCGCCCTGGCCGTGATACAGGGTGTTGTTGACAATAACGATACTGTCTGCGTTGCCCCTGTTCGAAGCGTAACCGCCCGACATGATGTTCCCCTGATACGAACGGGAGACGAAATTGCTTCGTACCGTGATCCCGCTCGTGGTTTTTCCGCCATGCTCGCTCGCGACCTCTATGCCGATGTCGCAATTGTCCACGATATTCCGTTCGATGATGATGTCCTTGCCGCCGTCCACGTAAATGCCGTCGGCGCTCCGGTCGCCGCCGTACGTTGGGTTCGTTGCCGAGCTGATATTGTACACGCGGTTGCCTGCGCACACGCCGCTGCGTGCCTGGTCCTGGTCGGCGGGACCGTTGCCTTCGAAACCGATAAAATCAATGCCGATGTTGTCGTTATCGTGGACCACATTATTGGACACGGTAAAATTGGTGACGTTGCCGTTGAGCACCATTGATTCGCTCTGGCCGAGCTTGCAATTGTAAACCTCATTGCCGTCCACGATCACGGCGCTTATCGGGGTGGCTGATGTCCCGTAAAAGGCGATGCCGTGCGCATTGCCGTTGTCGTTTTCTATGTTGTGCACTTTGTTGTTGCGGATCTCGAGGTTGCTTGAGCTGCCCTCTATGCTGATGCCGATCGGCGTGCCGCTTCCCGTGAAGTTTTGGACCTCCATTCCTATCACTTTTATATAATTCCGGTTCGCAATGGAAATACCCAGCTCGCCATTGCCGGTGCCGTCAATGATCGCGCCGGCCTCGCCCTTAAGGGTGATATATCCGGCGGCAGTCCCGCTTTTTCCGAATGTCAGGGCTTCATTGTAGGTCCCGGCCTGCACCAGGACGGTATCGCCGGCATTTGCAGCGGTGACAGCGGCCTGGATGGTACTATAAGCCCCGCCCGATTTGGCAACGATAATGGCAGAGGAAAAAGCATTACCCCAGATCAATAACAGTACGACACACCATTGAATGCCACAGCCCGCGCACTCCCCACGACCTGGCGCGGGGTTAGCGGGCGAATTACAATTATCTATTCCATAGGCAAAGAAGAATCCCCGCCACTTAGGGCGGGGTTCTTCAATGGCCGGCAACAGCTGTTTCATAGTAACCTCACTTTGGTACGATGAGGGGAAATGCATGGGTTGGGCATAAATTATTAAAACCCTCTTATTTATTCTGTCATCCTTACCCTTATTCCCTTGTTCTTCAGATACTCCTTAATCTCCCTGATCGAATATTCCCTGTAATGCAGGATTGATGCAATGAGCGCCGCGTCTGCCTTTCCTTCGGTGAGCACCTGATACAAATGTTCAGGCGTGCCGCCGCCGCCCGAGGCGATTACGGGAATACCGACCGCCTCGGCCATCATGCGGGTGAGTTTTATTTCATAGCCTTCTTTTGTGCCGTCCGCGTCTATGGAATTCACCACGAGTTCACCTGCGCCGAGTTTTTCGCCGTGCTTTGCCCATTCGATGGCGTCCATGCCGGTGGCGGTGCGGCCGCCGTGCGTCACGATCTCGTAGCCCGACGGAATCGCCCCGGACGCTCGTACGGCAAGCACGTCCATTGAGAGCACCACGCATTGCGCGCCGAACGCCTCCGAAGCCTCGGCAATGAGTTCGGGCCGCGCCACGGCCGCGGTGTTCACGTTCACTTTTTCCGCGCCGGCAAGAAGGACTTTTTTGCAGTCGTCAACCGTGCGCAGGCCACCGCCCACGGAAAACGGGATGAACACCTGCGCCGCCACGTTGCTCACCACGTCGAGCATGATGTCCCGCTTGTCGCTCGATGCGGTGATGTCGTAGAACACGAGTTCGTCGAGGCCCTGCTCGTAGTAGCGCTTCGCGGTCGTCACCGGGTCACCGATGTCTTTCGTTTTCACGAACCTGATGCTCTTGGCGAGTTTGCCATCGCGCACGTCAAGGCATGATATGATCCGTTTGCTGAGCATGGCGGCCTTATCCCTTCGGGTCCCAAACGGCGAAGTTTTTTAACAGCGTAAGTCCTGCCGGGCCGCTCTTTTCCGGGTGGAACTGCGTGGCGAAAAGATTGTCGCGGCCTATGGCGCAGGGAAATTCGATTTCATAGTCGCACGACGCAATGACCATGGCTTCGTCGTCGGGCAAAGGATAATACGAGTGCACAAAGTACATCTGCGTAGCCGGCGCGACGTCCTTCAATAGAAAATGCGGCTGTCGGATTTTGATTTCATTCCAGCCCATGTGCGGAATTTTGAGCGATTTATCGGCGAGAGAAAATTTTTTTACCGTTCCTTTTATCAGTCCCAGGCATTCTGTGTCACCTTCCTCGGAATGAGAAAGAATGATCTGCGTACCGAGGCAGATGCCGAGAAGCGGCGTGCCAAGCGCAAACGCATCCCGTAGCGCTTTGTCGATTCCGCCTTCGCGCAGCACCGGCACGGCGCTTGCCGCGTTTCCCACGCCCGGAAAAATAATTCGCTCGCTTTTGCGGATCACGCCGGCGTCATGGGTGATCGCGCAGGGTATACCGAGAAAGTCGAGCGCGCGCTTGACCGAGGTGAGATTGCCTGCTTTGTAGTCTATAATGGAGATCATAAAAATGTTTTAATCACAACGGGTTAAAATCCTCGAAGCTTGCTTCGGGGTAGTTTTAAAAAAATAGTTCCTGCCTGTAATTCGAATCATAAAACACCGTTGGCCCGGCGTTGAAGCTGAGCAACAAGATCTGGCAGGAGATAAGGACCGGGAGTCAGCCTGGATAAATTGAGCAGTAAGGCATGTTCTCGAAAATACAGATTACAGATTGCAAATTCAGAACCTGAGGCATATTCCTTAATTTGTAATCTGGAATCTGAAATCATTTTTTAAAGGATCTTCACCACCAGCACAGTGATATCATCCCCCTGCGGGACAGTGCCGGTGAATTTTTTAAGCGAGTCGATGATCGACGCGCTCACGGTTTTTGCGGATTTTCTCCGGGACCCCTGCAGGATTTTTTCCATGTCCTGCATGGGGTAGCGCTCGTTTTCGGCGTTGACGCTTTCCACAAGCCCGTCGGTGTAAAAAACAATCACGTCGCCTTCCTCAACGCGCGCCGAGGCTTCCTCAAACTGGCTGTCGGTAAATGCGCCGATAAGCGGGGCGCCGGTGGAAAAGTAGTCCACGGTCCCGCTCAGCGCGTTTGCGTGCGCCGCCGGAGGGTGGCCCGCGCGGGAAAAAACCAGCTCTTTTTTCTCCACGTCAAACACCGCCAGGAAGCCCGTGATATACCGGCCCTCGGGCATGAAGGCGCAAAGCTCGGCGTTCACCTGGGAAAAAACCGCCATGGGTGAGGGGTTTTTGGGAAGATACCGCGCAAAGGATACCTTTGCCATTGCCGAAATAAGCGCAGCAGGAACCCCGTGGCCGCATACGTCAATCACAAGGAACGCGACATGCGTGTCGTCTATCTGCACCACGTCGTACATGTCGCCCCCTATGAACCCGGTGGGAAGGTACGCTGCGGAAAATTCGATCCCCGGGAGCGTTTCGACATTATGCGGCAGTAGCGATTTCTGCACGCGCCGCGCTGTTTCGAGCTCTTCATTGATGCTTGCAAGGGCCTTTTCGAGCTGCTGGCTCGTGGTCCGGAGCGAATCGCGCGAGGTGCGCAGTTCTTCAAGCGTTTTGAAATGCTCAATCGCGTACCGTATGGAACGCTCGAGTATCGTGGCGTCTATTTTCCCTTTTACCAGGTAGTCTGCGGCGCCCACCATCATTGCTTCCATGTCTATTTCACGGTCGCCGTGGCCGGTAAGCATGATCACGGGTATCCTGATTTTTTTGGCGATCACGGCGCGCAGAAGGTCAATGCCGTTTTTGGGCCCGAGCGAGTAGTCGAACACGAACACGTCAAAGGCGGCGCCGTCGAGCTGCTCGAGCGCTTTTTCAAAGGTGTTTATCCAGGTGATCTGGAAGGAAAACGAGGATATCTCGCTCAACAGATCGCGCGTGATGATGTAATAATCCTCGTCGTCGTCAACAAGGCAGATTCGTACTACGGGGCGCTGTTCCATGGGTCAGCCCTGGGGCGGAAGTTCAACGATCTCGAACCAGTATTTCGTGAGCGTCTTCATGATGTCAACGAGCCCCTCGAACGTGACGGGCTTGATAATGAACGAATTGACGCCGAGATCATACGAGCGGAGGATGTCCTCCTCGGCCTTGGACGTGGTGAGCACCACGATGGGGATGGAGCGCAGCGAAGGATCGGCCTTTATTTCCTTGAGCGCCTGGCGGCCGTCTTTTTTCGGCATGTTCAGGTCGAGCAGGATGAGCCCGGGCCTGGGCGAAACTGCCGGATCCGCATATTTTCCCCTGCGGTACAGGTACTCCATCAATTCCTCGCCGTTTTCCACGGTATGGAAATAGTTGAGGAGCTTTACTTCGGTAAATGCCTCTTTTGCCATGAGACGGTCGTCTTCGTCATCGTCCGCCATGAGAATGACAACCGAACTTTTATTGTCCTGCATGAAAGGCCCCTTTTGTATTTGCACTTGTCAGCGTTCTGTGCCGACATCATATAAGATATGTAATGCGTTGCAATTACGCAGTGGATTATCCAACCTGTATTATTGGAAGCACCGCGGTAAATGTCGTGCCTTTGCCCGGTTCCGACCGGGCGGTGATGGTCCCTCCGTGGCGCTCCACGATTTTGCGGCACACCGAAAGCCCGATGCCGGAGCCTTCGTATTCGCTCGATCGGCCGTGGAGTCGCACGAACACGCCGAATATCTGTTCCGCATACTGCTGCTCAAACCCGATGCCGTTGTCGCTCACTGTTATGGTGCAGTGCGTGCCCTCACGTGCGGCCCCCACGGTTACGGCGGGCGCGATGCCGGGGGCGTGGTATTTGAGCGCATTGCCGATAAGGTTCTGGAACAGCTGGCGCATCTGTAAAGGGTCCGCGGCGATGGCGAGGTTCGCACTGCATTCGACCGTGGCGCCGGTGTCCTTGATCTTGGTTTCGAGGTCGCCGAGCACTTCATTGACAATCACCGACAGGTCGACCAACGAAAAGGGCTGCGCCTTGGTGGTGACCCGCGAATAGGTGAGCAGGCCGTCAATGAGGCTCTGCATGCGCACGGCCGCGTTCTGCATGCGGGTGAGGTAGTCCCTGCCCTGGTCGTCCAGAGCATCGGTGTATTTGGAAGCGATCCTTGACCCGAACGCGGATATTTTGCGGAGCGGCTCCTGCAGATCGTGCGATGCGATATAGGCGAACTGCTCGAGTTCCTTGTTGGAACGGGACAGCTGCTGTTCCGCTATTTTTCTGGCGAGAAGCTCCTGTTTCAGCAGCCTGTTGAGCTCTTCCACCCTGCCGATAACGCTGCCGATAAGGGTGAAGATAGCTACTGAGCTGCCGCCGATTGCAATGTCGATCCACGCATCAAACCCTATGGTGATGGCTTTGAAAAGCACGAAGCATGCGGCAATGACTCCGCCGCTCGCCCCAGCCCACCAGGGACCCAGATACCATCCGGAAAAGAGTATGGGTATGACCGAAAGAGAGAGGGTCGAATCGTCTCCGACCACTATAATAAGGAGGGCCTGCAACGGGATATAAATGCCCAGCACGGCAAGGAATACGGGAAGCGGCTTGTGTTTCTTGTTTGTTAAAGACTTTATAAAATTTAACATCGGCAACGCCTTTCAAGTTCAAAGGGCATGCGCTTTTGGACAAAAAAGCCGCATACTGGTATATTATACATACCATGTAACTTAAATTTCAAAAGACTTAAAAAATAAATTTTTATTTGGTGGGGAGAAGTATCTCCCCTGGGGTGCAGCTTCCTCCCGCCAAGAACCAAAAGAAGGCGGGAGGTGATCTGCACCCACACCCCTCTCAGCAGGGGCTCTGCCCCCGCAACGCCCCCGGGAAAAGAGAAAAAATGTCAGTCCCGAATCCTGTCCTTCACAAGAGGGATAAAAACCCCGAAAAGTCTATTGCGCTGCGGGCTGGAGACATGAGGCTTTGCTATTGTGATGGCACAATCCGCAACGTGATGATGGGTGATGTCGAAATCGTGCGGCAAATATATGTCGCCGTACGTGACAAATTCTGGAACACCATAACGCCGGAAATAAAAAACCTCGCCATTGAAAGAAAGGCCCGGTCATTCAGGATTGAATTCGATTGCAGTCATAAGCGGAATGGAATTCATTTCGTCTGGCATGGCATTATTGACGGGTTGGAAAACAGTACGATTTCATTCTCAATACAGGGAAAAGCCTGTTCTGCGTTTGAGTACAACAGGATCGGGATCTGCGTTTTGCATCCGCTCGGGGAATGTGCCGGAAAACAGGTCGTGGTCGAAAAGATTGACGGAGCAAAGGAAACACTGCGGTTCCCGGTGCTGGTGGACCCGCGGCAGCCGTTTAAAAATGTCCGCGCCCTTTTTCAGCGTTTCGGTTCCGGCATTTCAAGCGAACTGCGGTTTTCCGGAAATATTTTTGAAACCGAAGACCAGAGGAACTGGACAGACGCGTCATTCAAGACCTATTGCCCGCTGTTGAAAAACAATATTCCTTTTCATAGTAAAAAGGGAGATCCGGTTGCGCAGGAAGTTTTTTTAAGGGTGAAACCCCAAGGACATCGCATAAGAAACAATCCTGAATCCAGCTTGATTGATATTGATTTTTCAAAAAAGACTTTTTTGATTCCGGAATTAGGAACGGTTATTTCTGATCAAATAAAAATGCCTAATCAAAAGGGGCAGCAACTTCTTCGGCGTTGCAATTTCTCATATCTTCGGATGAATCTGTTTTTTGATACAAAGCCGCTGTCCCGGGTCATAAAGACAGCTGTCGCAAATTCAACGCAATTGAATGTCCCCTTGGAGTTGGCGTTATTTTTCAGAAAAGAAAAACAGCTGTTTAACCGGGACATCCGCATCCTGCAAAAGCTGCTTGATGAACCGGGCCTGCTGGTAAAACGGTTTCTTATTTTCCGCAAAGGGGAGAAAGTCACATCAAAAGAAACCCCGGTTGCGGTTGTTGATGCGATGAGAAAATGCGCGTTTCAAACAGATATTATTACCGGAACAAACGGCTATTTTGTCGAAATCAACCGAAAACATCCTGCGATAAAAGGATGCGACGGTATCTGCTACTCGGCAAATCCACAGGTGCATACGTTTGATGATGCTTCGGTAATTGACAATATGGAAGGCCTTGCGCATACGGTTCTCGCCGGGAAAAAACTGCTTCCCCGCAAAGACATATATGTCACCCCCGTTACTCTCCGCCCGCGCCTTGTCCCGGAAATCCCTCAAAAAGACCACGGTCCTGATCCGCGCCAGAAAACTCTTTTCGGAGCGGCCTGGGCGCTGGGGAGCATAATCCGGTTAAGCGAAGCCGGGGTATCGGGTGCCACGTATTTCGAAACAACCGGCGATTGCGGTCTGATGGAAAAAAATGGAGCTCGGGTGTTTCCACTTTACCATGTTTTTGCCGACATAGGGGAATTCGCAGGCGGCACAATGCGGGTGTTTCAATCGAAAAGCAGGAGGACAATAGAGAGCTGCGTTCTGGAGAAAAATTGCAGGAAGCGGTATTTGATAGCGAATATGTCGCAGGAAAAGAGAGGGGTTTACATTCATGATCTGCCGGAATATGTGTTTTTTAAATGGCTGGATGATAAAAGTTATTCAAAAGCCTGTCTGCATCCCGACAAGTTCAGGAAAAATCCAGGAAGAAAAACGGAAACAAGGCATGGAATACTTCATGTTTCCCTTGGGCCATATGCAATTGCCCGCATTGATTCTAGTGTCATGCCCGTGCGGCGGGTAAGCTCCATGGAAACGGGCATCCAGTGATAAAATACAGTTGGATTGGCAAGAGCCTAAACTCCATTAGTAATTGTATGCTGTCGTAGTCGTTTTCCCGCTTTCGCGGGAATGACATTTGTATAGGGATTTCCAGGACAGATCACTGGTATAAACTGAAATCCGCCTTTCCCCTTTTCGCAATAAAATTTATTCCTCAGCGTAGTATAAGAATCGATTGTCGGCCTGTATCCAGCAATTTTATTGGTTTCGGATGAAGAAAAAATGTTCATGAAAAAGCAGTCGCTTCTCGCGTTTGTGTTTGTCATTGCCGGCTTCTCCTTTGCCTCTCCGGAAACCTCAGACTCCGCTGCGGTGGACAGGCTCGTCGTGACTGGCAGGAAAAGTCCGGTGCAGGAACGCGTGGTGGTTGAACAGGAAGAAAAGAAAACAGGGCTTACTGACGACGTCAATAAACTGCTGGTTCTCAAGCCTGGCATTACCGGGGTGCCGGAAGCCGGATCGTCTCTGCTCGTGCATGGCGAAAGTCCTTTCGATAATTCGTTTCAGGTTTATTCCGTGCCGATGTTCGCACCATCGCATTTCTCAAACAATACCTTCTGCGACCACAGCGCCACCATGATCTCCACGGTGAATACGGTCCGGGTTGTTACCGATCAGCTGGGCGGAAGATATTCAGGCGCGTCCGCGTCGGTGATCGCGTGCGACCCCGGCATCAGCAGGCAAGCCAACCCGCTTCTTATTCCGAGACCCGAGCTCTCCATTGGAATCGGAGCCCTGTGCCAGGACATTTCCCTGTCTTTTCCGGCCAGAAAGGGCGAGGATATATACCAGCTTTCGTTTACAAATACAGATTCGTACAAAATAAGCTGGCTGGGGCTTCAGTCTAAAAGTTCCGAACAGGCCGCATTGGGCTATGGAATGCCCTCCACCTTCGGCGACGGTGTTTTTACCGGCACGCATACCCTGAACAAGGCAATGTTCAGGGAATATCTGCTCTTTGCCTGGGACAATTACCAGCCGTCCATTCACGGGGGTGCTATGACCGTGCCGTGGGGCATTGGCGCGGTTTCTTTCGAAGACACGCTAAAAAACGGCGTGCTCAAGGTGACTGCCGGCGCTTCGCGCCAGCAATTTTATGAAGGGAAAAAATACGTTTCCATTATTCCCCTGGTCCATATCGAACGCACAAACGGGAGCATGAGGGCAGAACTGCTTCGCATGCAAAAAGGGTCGTCTTTATACGACATCTCTGTTCAGGCCGAACGCCTCGAATGGGATGGCCAACAGACCATATTACCCAATTCCGGTCAGTCGCCGCAGCAGATTGACAGCCTGGCGCTGACAAAAAAAGAATCGGCCAGGGAAACCGAGGCCGCGGTCCATGCCGGCGCCCAGCGCGGATTCGGCAGGCTCGGCGTTGGCGCGAATGTTCTTATCGGCGGTGCGGCTCCGTGGTACCGGATGTATGCTGACCCCGGTTTGTGGGCGAAGCTTCAGTATGATACGTGGTCAACCGGTATATCCGCAGGAATTACCACAACACGACCCGATATCCGCGGCCTGCCGTCGTACGATTACCGCGGTACCCTGCAGAAAACCTATTCTGTTTCCTTGAACGGGCAGACCGTGCCAGCAAAATGGCTTGACCTGGGCGCAGACGTATATGTCAAATGGAAAGACCGCTGCCCCGCGATGTCCCTTGTGCCGGGAAACCTGGTGTGGGACCCGTCCCTCGAAAGCCCGCTTTTGATCGGCGGGATCAATTCGTCGGTGATTGTATCGCTGCCCGAACACTGGCAGATTACCCTGATGCTCGACTACAACGAAGCGACCCGCACGTATCCGGCCCACCAGATCCCCTATGAATGGAACATTCCATGGTCGCAGAAGTCAATACTCCGTTACAGCGTGTTTTCGGACAGGCTCCAGTTTTTTCTCATAGGGTTCTTTTCAGTAGGGCTGCCGTACAGGGAAATTGTCCTCACCGATACCGGCGCAGCATATTCTCCGGAGTTTTCCCGCACGCCGGTATACAAAAGAGTGGATTTTAAAGTTCAGCTCTACCAGCCCATCGAGAAACACCGTTTTCTTACGCGTTTCGACGGATATGTCGAGGTATATAATCTGTTCGATTGGACAAATATCAGGGAATATTATTTTGACTACGACATGGCTAAATTGCCGGTTTTTCTGGAACGGTTCGGAATAAACATGGGGGTGAGGCTGGGGTTCAGAATGTAAAAAAGAGGCGTTTTTCTTTTTTGCGTAAAAAACACAATTACCTGATATTATTTTTTTCCTGCTTTAGAACTCTCCGAAAACCCCGCCGTCGCATATGCCTGGTTCACCATCGTCTCCACCATGTCGAACGCTTCCTTGCACACATATTGTTTAAGCTTGTCGCGTATCTTCTTGAAAAGCGAAAAAGCCTCCTTTGCTTTTCCCTGCTCGAGCATCGCATAAATCTGCGCGATATGGCCGGAGGCCTTTTCCTGGCTTGCATTGAGGTCGTCGGCTGTGGTTGACGGCGCGACCGTGGCGATCATCTGCTCCAGGTCGCTTTTCTCGTCGCGCCAAGTCTGATATGCCTGGGTCACCGAGGAGGAAAGCGTGTGCAGCGCGTCAGGGTACACATAGGTTTCAAGGGAAACCAGGTTCGTGTTGAATTTGTTAAATGCCTCTTCGGCCTTGCCCCGTTCGAGCAGCGAATACAGGTCGAGCACGAGCATGGCGGCCTTTGCTTCTTCAGCCGTGTGGATGCTGTCGGCCCTGGCCTTTGCCTTTTGCTTTGCGCGCTCACGTATGCCGTCCAAAGTAACTTCCGTAGCGGCCTGGCCGCCCGAAAGCGCATCAACCTCGCGGTTTATTACCGAATCCCGTTTCGGAAGCTCTGCACCCCGGCTTAAAACATATGTGCTGGCTGCGGCAATCCTGTTTTGCGACACGCCGAGTTTTTTAAGTGTTTTTTCGATATAGGTAAGCGCCTGGTCCGACCCTTTAGTGTTATAGAGCGAGACGGTGACGTTGACAAGCGAGTCTTCTTTCCGGACCACGGAGGCGAGAAGGGCCCTGCACTTGCCGTCAAGCGTGTTCCAGTCGGAAAGCGCCAGGTATCCCAGGACCTGGTCGAGCATGGATCGCGCGGAATTGATGGATGGCCAGGCGTCCTTGAAAAGATTTTTCTGCAGACTTTCGTTGCCGTGGAGCAGGGCTGCCTCAATCACGGGCTTTTTCTTGATGGCGTCCGCCTGCATCTTGATTTTTTGAGAAATTTTCTCAAAGGAAGCGTCCGGTATGGAAAGCGAGGCCCTGTTTCGGAAACAGTAGTCGAATTCCCTGCGGGCCGTATCTATGTCGCCGCTCATAAAGATCTTTTCAAAGCGGTACATCAGCTCGCGGGAGATGCTCGTTTTTCTCTGGGCTTGAGACCGCCTCATCTCGTCGGCTTTTTTTTGGTCCGAAAGCTCGTCAATGCGGGTGGTAAGGCGGGCAAGGTTGGAAAATTCAGGCCGTTTTTTTCCAAGTTCCATGTTGAAGGTGTCAATGACGGCATTCTTGAGCTTCTGGGTTTCGCGTGTTTTTTGCAGTACGATGTCTTTTTCCTCGAGCCAAAGCTGCTGTTCCAGTTCGCCCACCCTGAACAGCACGTATTTCTCGTTGGGATCGCCTGCTGCCATGGCTTTAAGCTTTTGCGCGGTACGCCTCGCTTCTTCGATCGCCATTTTTTGTTTGAATTCCGCGCCCGGGATGTTCATCGCGGCGCTGAGTGAATAGAACGCCTGCTGGACAACGGTGTCAACGTAGTCTTTGGAAAGATAAACTTTGTTGTCCGATGCTTGACAGGAGGAAACGAAAATGTCTGGATCATTGACGAAGACTGCGGAAAGTATGGGAAATAAAAAAAGCGCGACAAAGCCTCGAAAGAGTAGTTTATCTGGTTTATATAATAGACAGTAACATCGCATAAGAAAATTACCCGGCATAATGCGGGGCATAGGCAATCATGGAAACCGCGTCTGCGGGGATCCGTAAAGTAGTTGTAATTATACTATCAGGTATAAACGGGAACAAGGGTGTTGAAGTGCTGTTTATAGAGAGGAATTAAGGAACTCCGGATGGGCCTGCCGCGTGGAAAATCCGGACTAGATAAGCTCACAAAGAGACAGCTATCGTACGTTTTTGTTCGTTACTCTTAATCGCTGATTCAATAATTCGTATGGTATTCACGGCCTCCTCAGGTTTGACCGCCACCTCGGCACGACCGGCGATCGCCTCGACCATGTTTTGATAGAAAGCAGAATAGCAACCCGCAACGGTTTCCACCTGCTTTTCCACGCGTTGTCCGTCAATGTTCGTGTTGAGTTTGCCCCACAGTGCAAGAGGCTGTTTGCCCCAATTCGGTTCCAAAGGCGTGGCCCCGGTTTTAAGCGCCTCTTCCTGCGGGTCAAGGCCATACTTGACAAAAGAGCCTTCGGTGCCGTGGAGAATGAAACGCGGGCCCGGCTCCCGCACCAGCATTCCCGCTTTCAGCGCCACTTTCAAATTATCGTAATGCAGCAGCAGCTCAAAACTGTCGTCTGTTTTTCCGTTCTCCCTCTGGATTCGGATGTCCGCCGTGATCATTCGCGGCAGGCCGAACAAGACCTGCGCCTGATCTATTAGATGCGGGCCGAGGTCAAATAAAATGCCGCTCCCTTCTCCAGCCTCTTCCCGCCAGGCGCCCTGGCGTGGTAACGGCCTGTAACGGTCAAAATGGGATTCGTACTCAACCAGCCGCCCCAACAGTTTATCGCCTAATATTTTCCTCACCGTTAAAAAATCGCCGTCCCATCTGCGGTTCTGGTGGACGCTTATAATCTTGCCGTGCTTATGCGCCAAGTCAACCAGTTGCTGCGCCTGATCTGAAGAAGTGGTGAAAGGCTTTTCAACCACCACGTGTTTGCCGGTAAGCAGAGACTGGCGGGCCAAATCGAAGTGGGAGATGTTCGGCGTAGCGATTACAACAAGTTCTATCTCTTTGTCCTGCAAAAGGGCGGCGGCATCGCGCACGACCTCAACCATAGGGTAATTCTTGCCGGCCCAATTTCCGTGCCGTTCGACGATCTTCTTCAGCCGAAGGCTGGGGACCGACTGAATGATTGGTATGTGGAAGACACGGGCGGCCATGCCGCTGCCGATTATACCGATGTTGATTTGGGACATTGGGGTGCCTTTAAGAGGGAGTTTTTTATAGGCTCAACGACGGAGTTAATATACCGGACTACGACCACTTGTTCACCTTTGCAAAAAACTAGACTTATTTGAGCAGCTTAACTCCAACGAACCAAGGGTGTTTTCAAAGCTGGACGGACATGGTTTAGCGATTTATTAGGCGAATTTTTTAATGAATTTTGATACTATTGTCGGGAATTCTGTTACACCTTTGAAGTTTTCTACTGGCTCCCATGTCTTTTCAATATTTTGTGTATCAATTGCTTCTGTTGTAAATTCATTTGGTGTCAAAACCCCCGTCTGCTCATCTAAAAATCCCTTCATTTTATCTATTGGTACCTTTTTAAAGTATGTTTTTTTATCAACTTTGTAACGCCATAAAAATTTAAATGGGACATATTCCCCTTCGCATTCTGCACAGTATGAATCATATTCCTTTTCATATTTTCCAGGAGACCTGTTTAATCCACTGGAATTCCAATCTTTCTTAAAAATATCTAGAATTGTTCCGGCAGGTTCTTGCTGTTTGTTAAATACAACCATGTTTTGCGTGTCATATGGAATCCTTCTTAGTCGCCCCGTTCCCCCCGCCGTTTCTGAGATCGTGTCCGCTTTCCCAGTCCAATTAAACTAATTTCCTGTAGCATCCTGTGGTGTGTTGCAGTTGGGCGGAGGAAAGGACGTGTCATGGATAACGGTCAGCCGGTCACGGGCGGACAGCAAGTTCCCCGGAAGCGAAAGCATCTCTCGGGAGAGAAAAAGTATCAGGTTCTTCAGGAGGTGAAGACGAATCCCGGGAAGAAGGGTGAGATCCTGCGCCGGGAGGGTCTTTACCAGAATGATCTCAAGCGGTACGATGACGTTGCAAAGGAAGCAAGCATCAAGGCGCTTGGTCAAATGCGTCCTGGGAAGAAACGTGTGCTGGAAGTTCCGGCAGAGCAGCATGAATTGTTAAAACGAGAGTACACGATTCAAGAGAAAACGCTGGCGGCGCTGACGGTGGAGTTCATGGCACTTAAAAAAAAAGTGAATGGGGAATAATCGGGCCGATACAGGGCGAACGAGTATCCGAGGAAACGAAGAAAGCGATTATGGTCGTGATTTCCGAAGGAAAATCAAAAGGCGTAAGCCGGAACCGGACGTGTGCATTGCTCCAGATTGAGGAGCGCAGAGTCCGGCACTGGTTTTCCCGGCCTATGCTTGTGGATGTCAAGCCCGGGCCGATACATGCGCCCCATGCACTGTTGCCTGAGGAACGGCAGGCCATTGTCATCCTGGCGAAGGACGAGAGATACGTGGACGATTCCCATCGGGTTCTGACGGCTAAGGGTGTGGATGCCGGCTATCTTGCCGTAAGCGCATCCACGGTGTATCGTGTCATGCGGCATGAAGGATTGACCACAGACCGCAGCGGACGCTGCCATCGCAATGGAAACAGCCGCAAGCCTGACCGACCGGAGCTTACAGGGCCGAATCAACGATGGTGCTGGGATATCAGTTATCTGCGGACCTTGGTTAAAGGCATATTCCTGTATCTCTATGTGCTTCTGGACGAGTATTCCCGCAAGGTTGTTGCTTTTCGCATAAGCTGGAGCCTTGCCCATGCGGAAGGAAAAGAGCTGATTGACGAAGGTATTGAAAAGGAACAACTGACTCCGGAGCAGGTCAAAATACTGGAACTGTTCAATGACCGCGGAACCCAGATGAAAGCAAAGCCGTTCAAGACGTTTCTGGAAGATCTTGGCATCAGTCAGAAGTTTGCCCGGCCTCGAACACCCAATGATAACCCGTTTGTGGAATCATTGTTTGCGACAACCAAGGGTACACCGGAATATCCGGGCGAATTTACAGACGACGTTGGAGGTATCACTTACTTCACGGCGTTTTTTGATTTCTACAACAACGTCCGGCGTCATGGCAAAATCGGCTATGTAACGCCTGTACAGCGGCACAAAGGTGAGGACAAGGCACAATACTGACCCGACGCAGAGATCGCCTCGCAAGTGCCCGCAGAATGCGTCTACAGAGGAATCGGCACGTACTTGCAAGTGCTCCAGGAAGACCGGTAATTTTTGATCGCCAAAACGAAATTTGCTTGATAGGTGTTCCTATTGCAAAAAGCAAATTTATCATTATACCTCGGAAGAGCTGAACCTCATCCGGTAAGAGCAATGCCTGCACAAAGGTTCTGTAACTTTGTGGCGGGAAAATCCCGAATAAATTTCCCGTGCCCGTTTGGATTCCAGGATTTGCTCCATTGGCTGACTCAAAATGTTTCCAAGCGCCATGTCGCCGTTTCTGTCGAGACAGCAGGGGACCACGGTGCCATCCACGAGTATTGCTATTTGTTCCCTCAGCCCCAGGCAAAAACCCGATTCTCCGCAATCCGGCCCTAGCATGTCGGGCCATGCAAAGCGTTGTGTTTTGTTCAGGAACATGTTTTTATCAATAGATATGCCTGAACTGACACGAAACTTTTCTTCAAGACAAAAGGGAACGCGAAATTCCTTTTCAATGAACCTGATAATCGCCGCGCCTCTGGCGCTGTCCGTCTGCGCGCCGGAGTCCCAGAGCCTGAGGCATATCAGGTGATGGTCCGCCGCCTTCCGTGAAAAATCAATAATCGGTCCAAGATACTTTTCTGTCGATGGAACCTGTTTTCCCGGAACGAACGAGTGGAGCGAAAATGTCACCTGCCGGAGAGCTGGTTTTTCAATGATAAGCGGACCTTTTTCCGCAATGAGCGTTCCGTTGGTGACGAGGTTGACCATTTTTTTATGGTGGTGAGCGATATCAAGAAACAGCGGAAGCCGTGGGTGCAGCAGCGGTTCGCCGAGAACGTGGAAATAAAGGTGGGTCGAACAGGTATTCAGCTTTGACAGAATCGCGTCGAATGCCTTAGGTTCCATGAATTGCGTTTTGCGAAAGGAACCGGGGCAGAACTCGCACAACAGGTTGCAGGCGTTGGTGATTTCAATATAGGTTCGTTTGAAGGGTTTCAAGGGGAGTGGTATTTGTTTTAATTCAAGATTAAGATCTGGGCGTTACCCCGCTACGCGGGGTCGGTCTCCCTAAACGCAAGAGTAAATAAAACGTTTGTCAACAGGTGTTTTTTCCGAACAACTGCTCTCCGCGGGTGCGCCCAGCAGAAGGATGAATCTTGCAAAAGGCGGAACCCGGCCGCACCCAGGGGAGGGTGTGCCCTGCAATGGATGGGCGCAGCTTTTTGTGACTGATTTTTATTGCGGCCATCCATGCAGGGCCAGGGGGGCGCTCCCCCCACCAGTAATTTTATATGAGCAAAATACTAAATAGCACGGCAGGAAAGAAATTTGTCAGAAGCGTTTGAAACTTGTCAAGATATACGAGACATTCTATTTTAGGATATTGGCCGGTCGAATCAAAAAAGGACTTCCAAGGGGAGATTATGGATTACGAAACAATGACAAAAGACGACCTTGTGAAAAAACTGCGGGAACTTGAAACGACGCGCCAGGATCTGGAGCAGATGCGCGAAACGGTCCGCAGGCACGAGGAACAGTATAAAACCGCGCTCGAATATACCGGGACCGCAATGCTCATTCTCGAGGAGGACATGACCATTTCGGCGGGTAACCAAAAGACGGAGCTCATCACCGGCTACAGCCAGGCCGAGATCAAGAGCCGAAGGCCTTTTACCGAATACGTTGCGCCCGAAGACAGGGAACGGATGCTGACCTATTTCAAGCGCAGGCGCGAAGGCCAGGCCAATGTTCCCACCGAATACGAATTCAAATTGCTGCAGAAGGACAATGGTATCCGCAACATCCTTATCAATATCAGCATGATACCGGACACCAGGCGGAGCCTCATTTCCCTCATTGACATCACCGACCGCGCCCGCGCAGAGACCGACCTGCGCGCCAGCGAGCGCCGCTTCAGGGACACCGCGCAGCATCTGCCCGGCATCATCTGCGAGTGGGACAACGGCAGGAAGTTGACATATATGAACAAGAAGGGGCTCGACACCTTCCTTTTCACGCAGGACGATTTCAAGCGCGGCGTCCACCTGTTCGACATGATCGCGCCGGCCGACCACGAAAGGGTAAAAAAGGACATCCATAACATTTACCACGGCGACTTCGGAAATCCGGCAGAATACACCCTGGTGCGCAAGGACGGCGCGGTCATTCATCTTCTTGTCAATGGGTCCCCCATCACAGAAGACGGTAAAATTACGGGCATGCGCATGTGCGTCATCAACATTTCCGACCGCGTGATCGCCGAACAGAAACTCAGGGAGAGCGAAAAGCGGTTCAAGAGCATCGTCTCCTGGTCGCCGATAGGAATTGCGCTGTGCGACGGCGCCGGTGCGCTCACCGAGATGAACAGGGCCTTTTGCGAACTGTTCGGCATTCCGCCGCACGCGGCCCCCTCCGAGGTCCCCTTTTCCGTGTTCGGCACGCTTTTTCTGCCCAGGGAAAAACAGGCGCGCCTTGATGCGGGCGAGAGCGTGGAACACGAGACAAGAATGTCGTTTGAGGCAAAACAGGGCAAACGCGACGGTGAGCGCTATTTCACCTGGAGCATCACCCCGCTGGAAATAACTCCGGGCTCGCAGGGACTGTTCGTTGTGCAGGTGAACGACGTCACGGACAAGAAGAAAGCGGACGAAGCGCGTATCAGGGAGGCCCAGAAGGAGACCGAGGAGGCGCGGCATATGATCGCCAATCTGCGCAGAGAGATCATGGACAGGGCGAGCTTCCACGACATGGTGAGCAGGAGCCCGCTCATGAAGGAGATATTCGACATCCTGCCCGAGGTGGCGCAGACGCCGGCAACGGTGCTCGTCACCGGCGAAAGCGGCACGGGCAAGGAGCTCGTGGCCCGCTCGCTGCATGAGATGAGCGGCCGCAAGAGCAAGCCCTTTGTTGCCATCAACTGCTCGGCCCTGCCCGACAACCTGCTCGAGAGCGAGCTGTTCGGGTACAAGGCCGGCGCATTTACCGACGCAAAAAAGGACAAGCCGGGCACCTTCCAGCGCGCAAACGGCGGCACGATTTTCCTCGACGAAATCGGCGACATTTCACCGGCCATGCAGGTGAAGCTTCTGCGCGTGGTCCAGGAGAAGACCTTCGAGCCGCTCGGCGCTACCGAGCAGGTGAAGGTGGACGTGCGCATCGTTGCGGCAACCAACAGGGACCTTTCGGCCATGGTAAAGAAGGGCGAGTTCCGCGAGGACCTGTTCTACCGCATCAACGTACTCGTGATCAAACTGCCGCCCCTGCGCGACCGGCGGTGCGACATCCCGCTATTGTGCGACCACTTCATCGAGCGTTTCAACACGCGGTACAACAAACAGATCAAGAGCATGTCGCAGGAGGCGGCCAACGCGCTGCTGTCGCACGATTTCCCCGGCAACATCCGCGAGCTCGAAAACACCATCGAGCACGCATTTGTCTTCTGCAAGGAGGCGGTGATCGGGCTGTCGCACCTGCCGCAGCAGTTCCGCGGCGGCGCGGCCGCGGCCGGCCTGCAATCAATAGCTCATGTCAAGGATTTCGACGAACTGGAGAAGTTGTACCTGCAAAGCGTGCTCGCCGAAACGGGCGGCAGCAAAATAAAGGCGGCGCAGAAGCTCGGCGTGCACAAGGCGACAATTTTTAGAAAATGCCAGAGGCTGGGGATTAAAACGAAGGAGGAAGAGGATTAGTTCTTCAGCTTCTCCTCATTGATCAGATACTTCGCTACCACAGCCTCGACCGTGCAGTTCGCCTTTGAGCCTTTGTAAATCAGGCGCAGCGCCTCGAGGTCGGTCTTCCAGGCAAAATCCCCGGGCGCGAGGATGCAGGCGCTGCCGGCGACGTGGTCCGTGTGCAATTTTCCGTCTTTATAATAATAATGCTCGTCGCTTTCCTCGGTATTGTACGGGTGCATTGCCGGCGGGATGTCGTTGGGCCTGAACCAGAGCTTTACCTCGCGTTCGGCGTCTGCTGCGTTCGCGGATGCATGGATCAGGTTGTCCATGCGTTCGCCGAGCACCTTGCCTTCGGCGTCGGTAATGGGCGCGAGCGTGCCGAGCGAGCGGATGCAGCCCGGCCTTTTTTCCCGCGCCTGGAGCGGGTTGGTGGGGCCGGCGATGTCCCGGATCTTTTTTATCGCGTCCGGGCCCTGGTACACGAGCGCGATCACCCTGCGCTTCCACGGCTCGCTGGCATAATGGAGCTTGCCGGAGATGTATTCAAGGAGGGACGGAAAAAAGACCTTGCCTTTGTGCTCCGCATAGTGCTCTTCGGCAAGCATCCTGTTGACATGCACGACTTTTACCCCGGCAAAACGAAGGCCCGTGTGGAATTCCGAAAGAAGGGACAGCACATACCCGGTCAATGAATTTTTCAAGGCATCGGGCTTGATGAGGACAAGTGTCTGTTCAAGATCTTTGGGGTCCATGCGGGTGGTCCTTTATTGATAGATTTTGAATGCCACAGCCCGCGCATTCCCCGCGACGTGGCGCGGGGATTGCGGGCGAATTACAAATATCTTTTCCATAGGCAAGGAAGAATCCCCGCCACTTGGGACGGGGTTCTTCAATTAAAGTGATTTTTAAACGAACCTAAAAATAGATTATACCACGCCACAGGGCACGGTATCCGTCCGGCACCGCTAGGCCCGGATCATGATAAGCAGCATTTTAAAAGCGCTTGCTGCCTTGAGCGCATGGGGGATATTCGAGGGCATGATGATCATCTGCCCTGCGGAAACGGCATGGACTGCGCCTCCCACGGTGATTTCTGCCGCACCGTCAACGATGTGGACGACCGCGTCAAAGGGGGATGTATGCTCGCTCAGGCCTTCACCTTTGTCAAAAGAGAATATGGTGATGGAGCCTGTCCCATTTTCGAAAACGGTTTTTGAAACAACAGATCCCGGGACATAGGCAACTGCCTCCGCAATGTCAAAGGGGATCCCCTTGATTTCCTGCGCCATGATTTTTTCCTTTCATGTCCAATAAAGAAAAAGTTCCCTGCAGCTCCGGCATAAGTTCGAGTATCAATTCACGGAGAAAAGCCCTTTCAAAAACGTCCGGGTCGGTTATCGCTCCGTTAAAAACCACTATGTCAAGGTCCATGGTCCTCGGGCCGAACTTGTTTTGCGTGCTCACGCGGCCAAGCCGGGCCTCAACATTTTTTAGATAGGCCGCGAGCAAAGCCCGGTCGAACTCTGTATGGATAAGGAAGGCGGTATTGATAAAATCAGGCTGATCTGCAAAGCCGACAGGTGCGGTCCTCAGCATTTGAGCGCAGGCAGCAACGTGCAATTCTTTCTGCAGAATTGCCCGGGCCTGTTTCAGGTTGATTTCCGGGTTGATGTTTGATCCGGCGCTGATGATTGCACTGTTCATGGGTTTTGTCTGAAAATTTTTTTATGTCATGTATAAATTTACTTAAAAAACATTTGATCAAAAACAGAAATAGCGAACCAAATCCCGTTGCCGGAGAAATAAAAAATTAAAATGGGACAAAAACGGGAAAAACATATACCGGTCATTGAGCGTAACGGCAATAAAATCAAGGTAAAAATTGGTTTCGTTCCCAACTCTATGACTAAAGAACATTACATTCTTTTTATTGAATTAATTGCTGGAAAAAAGGCATTAAGGTATGATTTTGCAGAAGGTGACAGTGTTGCTGAAGCCGTTTTTCTTACGGAAGAGAATGTTCCGCTCATAGCCAGGGAATTTTTCAACCTTCACGGTCTTTGGGCGAATAAATAAGCACAAGATATTGATTTTATTAATGCTAATCGCGTTGCGGCCTGTATTCCAAAACAGGCCATTTTTTTCCTGCGGCTATTTTTCTCAGTAAATATCCCAACTTATTATTAAACAATGTGTTATGTGAAAAACTGTTATTTGTGGCATATTATTTGATACTTACTATGTTAAGAAAGATTAATAAAAATGATTGTGTGGAAAGGGTATGCTATGAAAACAAAAATCACTCTCTTATACGCCGCCCTTGTTCTGGTCTCGGGATTTTCTAATATTAATGAAGCTGTTTTGCCAAACGTCGTTTTCAACGAAGGGCCCGGCCAAAGCCTTGAATGTTTTTCCGTTTCGGGAAGAAACGGTCCTTCACCGGTTAATGTTTATTTTGTCAAGACTGTATACGCGGCTTTTCCTAAGGCCTATTCGGCGGTTCACCGATCCCGCCTCGTTGTGCGTCCTGTTAGCCTGGAGCGGGTGGCGCCATAAAAAACTCAGCGCAACGGCAGGCTCAACGCTTTAACAGAAGCACCGTTTCCAGATGGTGGGTTTGCGGGTAAAAATCGAACAGCACCGCTTTTTCGATATGGTAACCTTGCTTGTTGATAAAAAAACCGGCATCACGCGCCTGCGTCGCCGGGTCGCACGAAACATAGAGAATCACGGGTGGAAGGATTTTTGCCATCCCAAGCCTGACTCGTTCATCCATTCCGGTTCTGGGCGGGTCCACGATGATGCACGAGGGACTTTTATTGCCCCGCACCAGCGTCTCAATGAATACGGCCGCTGTTTGCGCGATTGATGAAACAGTGGTAATGCCGTTTTCGGCGAGGTTTTTTTTTGCCTCCGCCACGAGACTTTCTTCGTTGTCAACAAGTATGCCGCCTGAGAAGCGCGGGGCAACGAATGCCGAAAAAAAACCTGCCCCCCCGTAAAGATCGCAGAAAGATTCCCCTTCAAGCCATGCCGCCGCGCAGCGGCCCAGGGGGCCGCACAAAAAAATGTTCGATTGGAAAAAACTGCTCCCTGCTACCGAAAAGAGAAAGGAATCAACCTGAATTTCGGTGCGTTCAGTTGTAAGGCCCTGTACCACAGGCGATGAGGCGACTGACAAATGTCCGGCAGAGTCCTCGTGAGAATCCGACAGTGTTCCTGCAATGGCCTTAACCTGTTCTGTTGTTTTAGAAAACGTGGATAGATGTTTTGGCAGCCTGGAAAGAAAATCGTTTAAAGAATCGCATAAAAGAGGACAGCGGGAAACGGAAACCACCTCGTTGGATTTTTGTTTATAGAATCCTGCAACTCCTTTTACACGGTCAATTTTTACCTGCACCCTCCTGCGGTACCCGAATTCGGGCGACCCCTGCGCCGTTATATCGGGAATATCGGTTATCTTGCCGGTGCGTACCAGGCATTCCCGAAAAATCTCCTTTTTGATCGAGATTTGTTTCTGGTACTCAATATGGAGCCAGTCGCACCCTCCGCACACGCCAGCAAGGGGGCAGGGCGGCTGCCTTCTTGATTCCGAAGGCCCAATCACCTCGGTGCATACGGCCCGCGTCTGCCCACCCGCAGGGCGCTCCATGACGGCCCGCACTGTTTCGCCCGGAAGAACGTTTGCAACAAAAACAATGCCGCGCTCCGTGCGGCTGAGACCGAGCCCTCCATGGACAAGTTTTTCTATTTTGAGGATTGCTTCCATGAAGCGGAAAAATACTTAAAAAACATTGTCCCGTTCAGGGATAATCTCCATTTTCCCGCATTAAATAGTATTTTATAAACGTAATCCCAGTTGATTGCCGAACATCGGGTCGGAATACCGCAACCCCGGATTTAAATTGTGCGCCGCCTTTTCGGCAATGCTGCGCACCGGACATCTACCAAAGGATTTGCAAATAATAATGCGATTGCGCACCATTGTACTGCTCGTGTGTTTCGGGTTGGTGGGGACCTCATTTCCGGCGATCCGGATTATTGAGAACACATCCAAGAAATTCACGTTTGAATGGACAACGGACAACCTGCGGATAGTCCAAGGCACCGGCGCGCCCGCGTCTGTTTCGTTTGCAGGGGAAAACGTCGATCTCGGCGACAACGGCGAGCCTGTTGTTCCCGGCTATTCGATGTATGTTGGCGTACCCCGGCAGGGCTCGGTATCGGTGAGGTTTGTTGCAACGGGCACGCACGAAGAACAGCTCAAGCGGCCGCTGCGGTTGAGGGATGCGCCCGGGCTTGGTCCGCGATATCCCGGCCTTCACTTTACCGGACCCTGGATTTCCGACCCCCAATATGTGATGTTTGGCCGGCTGAGGAGCGGGCGGTTTATCATACGTCCTTTTCTTTACGATAAGGAAAGCAATACGGTCCGGGTGCTCGACAAGGCGCAATGCACCATCGAGTTTCCGCCCGCATCCCAGGCGGCGGTCGCGCCGGCACCTCCCGCCTCCGATTTCGTTCACATGGTTAAACGGCTTGTTCTCAATTACCAGGTGGCGGCCGGCTGGACAGCAGCCGCGGGAATGCCCAAACGCGCCGCGGTAAAGGAATTTCCTTTGGTTCCCCAGCAGGCCTCGCAGAACATGATTTCCTTTCGCGTGGGCGACGGCCACAGCGGGCTCAACGAGGGAACTATTGACGAAAACGGAATCATCAGGATTATGGCGTCCGACATCGTCAACATCCTGGGATTCGCGCCGTCCATGGACCAAGTGGCCCTGTATGCCTCGTACAAGGGAGTGATGGAGACGAATGTCCCTGAGCTGGCGCAGCTTCCCGACGGGGTGAGCGAAGTGCCTCTCTTGCGTTTTGATGTCAACAAAAACGGCCTTGCGGATTCTTCGGATTATTTTCTCGCCTACGTGAGCAGCATATCGGATTGGCGCTACGACACATCGAGCGCCCAGTATTTCTATAAGGTCGACCCGTATGACGATTACCGCCACTACTGGATAACGGTGAAAAAATCATCCGCGCTCACCCTTATCAAAATGGGACCGGTCGCCGGCGCCGCGGCCGACACTTTCACGTCGCTCAAGGGCCATTGTTACCTTAAAAAGTCGGTATGGCCTTCGGCAAGCCAGGGCATTAATGGCGGCCTGGAATGGGCCTGGGCCAGGCTCAATTACTATATGCCAAGCTTTTCTATCGATAACTTCGTGCTGCCGAATTTAGATCCTGCCGCGGCCTGCAGCCTGCAGGTGGGGGTGGGCTATTCTCTGGGTGCTCCGGTCCTGAATTTAAATCTCGGCGGCTCCGCAATCTGCCAAGCTTGCCAGTATAACTCATGGTATCCGGTTACGACGCCAAACAATCGACCCCTCACGCTCACCATACTTCCCGGCTCAAAAGACGACACGCTCGAGCTCAAAAATGTGGAGTTCCGGTATACGCAGAAGCTTGACATGAGCAACACCGCGGCCATGACCGTGTTTTCTCCCGAGAGGCCGGGGATCGTACGATACCGGCTTGGCGGACTGACCGGAGACCTCGTGTACATCGTGAGGATAGCAAACGGCGATGCTTCCATGGCGCTTGTTGACACGGTGCGCACCAGCGGCACCTTTGAGTGGAGCGACACCGCGGGCATCGGCGTGCGGTATTATCTGTGCAAACTACAAGGCGTAAACCCCGCCCCGCAGATGGCGCCGGTGGCGCCTAAAAGCAGCACAGATTTCACGGTAAGGGACCTTCGGGGGCTTTCTTCGCCCATTGATTACCTGATTGTAAGTCACCCGAATTTTATCGTGCAGGCCCAGCGGCTGGCCCGGCATAAACGAAACATAGGCCGATTTCTGTACCCCAAGGCGATTTCGATAACCGACATATACGACCAGTTTTCGGGCGGCAACACTGACCCTGCCGCGTTGCGCAACGCGCTCATGTATGTGCGTGATCAGGTGAGCACGCAATGGAACACGTCGTTCGATTATGTGGTGCTCATGGGGCTTGGCCATTACGATTTCCGTAATATCGCAACGCCCGACACGAGTTTTATACCCGTGGCCATATTCAGGGACAAATGCCTTGAGGATTTCTTTGTGTGTCTCCAGCCCGGCGAGAACCCGGAATCGTCCCTTTCGACACCCGATTGCTTTTTGGGCCGCATCCCCTGTCAAACGGCGCAGGACGCCGCGCAGGTAGTGGACAAAATCATCCAGACGGAAGACCCTTCAGTCGCGGATTTTAGCGGATGGCGCAACCGCGTGATTCTGGTTGCCGACGACGACATGCAGGGCCTCAAGGTTGACCCGCTCGGCACCCAGCACGTGCAATCGTCGGAAGCCATGGACACGATCATCGGGCATCTGCAGCCGGCGGTTGACATGAGGAAAGTGTACCTCTTTGAATACGAGTGGAACAGCCTGCACGAAAAACCGGAAGCCAACCAGGCCATCATTAACGGGATCAACAACGGCACGGCAATTGTTAACTACTTTGGGCACGGCTCCGCCGAAGTGTGGGCGGACGAGCACGTTTTACTGCCGGAAAATATCGGCAACATGCAGAACAACGGCCAATATCCCCTTATTTCTTCCTTCTCATGCGCGGTAGGAAAGTTTGACCAGCCGGGCAAGAAGCGTTCCCTTGCCGAATACCTCGTGCTGGCCTCAAAATGCGCGGCAATAGCAACCATTTCCGCCATGCGGGAAGCATACGCGAACGACAACCAGAAGCTTGCGGGCAATTTCTTTTCCTCGGTGTTCGATACCAGCGATACCGCGTCCCGTACACTCGGCGAAGCGCTGGCCCTGGCGAAAAGCCAGACCAGGGACGAAAACGAAAAAGTGTATTCGTATCTGGGCGACCCATCCATCCAGACGCTGCGGCCGGCCCGAAAGGTCAGCCTTTCCATCACCGACAATGGGGGAAAAGCGCTTGATACGCTAAAAGCGCTCATGCAGGTAACGGTAAAGGGCACTATCATGCAGACCAACGGCACTCCCGATGCGCAGTTCGGGACCGCAGCCAAGCCCGCAAACGTTCTTATCAGCATGTTCAATCCGGCATTTATCACCTGGCGCAAAGACAACGGCCAGAACCTGGGCCTGGCCCTTACTTACGCAAGCTACAAGATGCCCGGCGCGCCCATTTTTGCAGGCCAGGCCCAGGTGGTAAACGGGACATTTGAGCAGCGCATTCTTATACCGAAAAACGTCACCTTTGATATACACGGGGCCAACCTCACTGCCTATGCATGGAACGGTCCGGTTGTCGCCCTGGGCAATAAAAATGACTTTTTGTTTCATGGGTTTGTTCCGATGTCCATCACCGACACGACAGGGCCCACCATATCGGTACGGCCGGTCTATAGCGGCGCGTCCGCCGGCGTCGATGCTTCCGCGAGCAAAGGTGCATCTTCTACCGACAGAATAACCGCTCCGCTTCCGTTTACAATAGAGATAATGCTGTTTGATTCCAACGGCATCGACATCGTGTCCACGGGCCCGGACGAAGGCCTCACCTTTGAAGTGCAGGGCGTGGTGGCGCGCAAAAACATCAACTATAAATTCCAGTTCAGTCAGGGGGACTATCGCAGGGGCGAGGCGGGCTGGACTTTCAACGACGGGGCCATGTCTCCAGGCACCTATACCATGCTGTTGAGCGCGCAGGACCTTCTGGGCAACGTGTCGAAAAAGAGCATTGCTCTCGAAATAACGGCTCCACTGGAACTTGCTCTCTACCATGTGTTTAATTACCCCAATCCCATGCGTATGGGGGAGTCGTGCAGGTTTTATTTCGATCTTTCCAAAACCGTCAGCCAGTCTGTTGATGACAGGGTAAAGGTGTCCATCAGGCTGTTTACCCTGTCGGGCCGCCTTGTGCGTGTTTTCAATGACGTGAAACGGGGAGAGCCCTTTGACGGGAAAGACAATTTCAACAATCCCCTGTCACCTGGCGTCTACCTGTACCAGATGATAGCAGAGGACATGCTTCAGCAGAAAGTGGTAAAGAGCAAAATAGAGAAACTGGCGATTAATCCGCCAAGATGAAAAGTAATATTTATTGACAAATAAAATATAATATTATGGATCGCTAAGCGGGTGCAGCCGGGTACCTCCCGATTCAAGCCCGTCCCATCCGCTGGGCGCACCCTTGCAGCACCCGATTACTCGGGTATCCTTTCATAATTCTTATAAGCCCTAAATAGAAGTTAAAAGAAAAAAAATAATCTAGGCATTCCCCAAACTTTTTTCCTGTCAACCGACAACCGTCAACTTCATGATCGCGATAATAATATCGCTTCCCGCCACTTTCTTACCGAGTTGATGCAATAGATTTTCTCTGCAGATGCAAGATCCGCCTTTGTGATGGTTCCTTCACGTATGATTTTCTTCCTGAGAAGATGGGCCCTGAATGTTCCTGCAAGAAGCCCTGAGGTCTGCTTGGGTGTGATTAGAAAATTGCCGCGCTTCACAACAATATTTGCCGTGCAGGTTTCCGTGATTTCGCCATGTTCATTCCATAACAGCACGTCATCGCAGCCGCTGCGGCCTGCGGCCGCCCGCTTGTAAACGCAACGGTTTGTTGTTTTATGAAATAGAAAGCAATCGGCTGAATCAACCGGAGTGAGACAAAGTTTCAGGCGCAAAGGCGCGATTTGCGTCTTGATTGAGATTTGAACCGCCTCGTATATGGTTTTGCCGTTTTTTGCAGCAAGCAGCCGCACTTTGTATGGTTGCGGCGCCAGGGATTGTGCAAACACCATAAGTTTTTTTCTGATGGCGGCAATGTTGGCGATGAATCCGAAATACAATGCCGAATCTGCAAGACGCTCAAGATGCCTTTTGAACAGATAATACCCGTTGGCCGGCGTCCATAACATGGATTCCAAAAGCGAGAACTGCGGCATCTGCCGCAAGAGCACCGCGGCCTTTACAAGGCTTTCGTTGTATTCCTCAAGGCCCACCGACGGCCACACAATACCGCCTCCAATGCCGTATTCCGCCGTGCTGTTTTTTCTATCTATCAATGCGGTGCGGATCGCGACATTAAAAACAGCCTTGCGTTTTGGCGCTATAAAGCCTATGCATCCGGTATAGATCCTGCGTGCATTGGTCTCGAGTTGCGAAATGATGTTTGTTGTGCTCACCTTCGGCGCGCCGGTTATGGATGCGCAGGGAAACAACGCGGAAAATATTTCCGCAACTGACGCGCGGGTCTGCGACTCTACGGTAGATGTCATCTGCCATACTGTTGGGTAACGCTCGCAGGTAAACAGGTTTGCAACGCCTACGCTGCCGGTGTTTGCAATGCGGCCCATGTCGTTTCGTATCATGTCAACAATCATAATGTTTTCGGCCCTGTTTTTTTCTGAAGCGGCAAGCCATTGCCGCTTTCCCTCGTCTTCAAGAAGAAAGCGGCCGCGCGGCGCCGTGCCTTTCATTGGACGGGAAACAAGATCGTGGTTGTTAAGCCGGAAAAAGAGCTCGGGCGAAGCGGAGCAAATCACGAAACGTCCGGTGTCTATAAAAGCGGAATAATCGGCCTGGGCCCCGGAAACGAGATCAACAAAAAAAGGCCATTCGCCGCCGTGAAAGGTTGCAGTAAACCTGAAGGTATAGTTTACCTGGTATGTTTCACCGCGGCGGATGAAGTTTTTTATACGGCGGATGTTTTTTTTATAGGTGCTTAAGCGGACCGACGGCAGCCATGCCCCTGTTTTGTATCCAGGGTGCGATTCGTGCGGGTTTTGGAGATCAATCGGGCAAGGTTTTTTATAAAGCCCGAACCATAAAAGTGGAAAAGACCCATCAGTTTTTTTTACCCGCAGCGCTTCATCAAAGGCCGGGGCGGATTCGTAACTTAAAAAGCCCGCAGCATAAAGCCCTTTTGTTTCCACCAAGTGTTCTATATAGCGCAAGGCAGGTAGGACTTCATGGGTGTTTGATATTTTGATGATGTGTTTTGGTGATGAGAACCTGAGCCATTGCCTAACTGGGGAACAATAAAGAACAACGGTGTTCAGGGTGTTTTTTTTCATGGAATTAGATTTAAAATAATTATGGCGGTGTTCTGTTTTTTTTCTATCTTTTTCATTAACAAATAAAAGAAACACCGGGCATTTAGTCACCCGCGTAAAACGTATGGCCTGGATTAATTTAACACTTTAAATATTATTTTAATTACCATGCTCGCATTGCTGCTGGCATTAAAAAATGAGAAAATCACCAAACCAATGAATTCTTGCTTTATCAACCCTACATAACATATCTTTATATCATATATGTATCCGCCGAAGGCCTTTTAAAGTAACTTCTTATGGATTTTGTCAGAACATTCAGGGTAATCAACTTCTTTTATTTTCCTCCTTGTTCTCTTTATTCCTTTAGAACGAAATGTATTTGATGATAAGGAAAATTAATTAGTTGGTTATTATAATTTAAAACTGCATTGAAACCCCGGAGACCCAAGCAAAAAGCTTAAAGGCTCCGGCAGAGACCTAACGGTCCTAACCACACAGTGCAGTTTTAAAGTTCTTTGAAATCGCCAAAGGTGCGGCATTAATGTCAATGCCGGGATTTATGCATGGAAAGGAGGCAGACAAAAAAAGAGTGCCTCAAGGAATACACCGGTTGCAATTACAACGGGTGTAGAAAAAAAGATGAAAATTAACAAAAAAGTGCGCGATGTTGAAAAAGGTGGTATGCCGAAAAAGACATCACGGACAAAAACAAGAAAGAGAAAATGCAGCAACAAAGAGCAGGCATCTTGGAGATCAAGAACCAATTATTAACCCTTATGGAGTCATGTTATTATGGATTTAGCACCGATAGTAATTACAGCGTTAGCTATTATTATCATTTTACAGATTATTTCAATAATTCTAATGGTTAAAGGCAAGAAAGCGGTTGTGAAGCCCGAACCAGCCGGAATAGTTCCTGTGAGTAACGACAACCGGGACTTCAGGAAAAAGAGAGAGGACAACCGCTTCAATAAAAGACCTGTGATCGATCAGAGGGAAAGGCCGTTTGTCCCTCCCCAGCCCCAGGCTGTTGATCATGTTGAGAAGTCCCTTAGGGACATTAATCTCAAGCTTAAAAACGCGGAGCGCGACCAGGAAAGTGCGCGCAGAAAAATCAGGGACGTTATTCAGAACCCCCAGAACCCGCAGCAGAATGGCCCGAGAAGGTTTGACCAGAACAACGGCAGGCCGAACCGGGGGAGAGGCGACGATTTCAGGGGAAGAGACAGCAGGGACAGGGATAGAGACAGGAACAGCAGGCCGCAGGGCGGACAATTCAGGGACCGTGACCAGAACAGAGGTCCTGAAAATATCAGGCCGCAGGGTGAAACGGTTGCGCCGGTTTCCGCGCCAGTTTCAGCGCCCGTGTCTGCACCGGTTATACCGCTGTTTGCGGAACCTGCAAGACCGCAGAATCCTATTGCGGCCAAGCCGGTTGTTGAAAGAAAGGAACCCCTTGCCATTGTTCCGGAAAATACCGAAGTCCTCCACGGCAGAAAAGTCCTGGTGCGAAGGAGGATTTTGACCGCAGAGGAACAGGCGCTGGCGGCAAAAAATGCTTTGGCAACCGGCGCTGCTTCGGATTCTTCGCAGCCCAGCCAGCCTGTTATCGGCGCGGTGAAACCGCCGGAGCCGGAAAATGCCGGCGCGGTCGAACCCTCATCGGAATCTTCAGCACCCCAGAACACGGGGGAAACGGAAGGCGAGTTGCAGAACATCAATTTCGGGAGATAATCAACAATCACAGTGATTATTTTCGATTTGACTGACAGGGCCGGGGATTGTTCCTCGGCCTTTTTTATTGGGGAAAATTAGGTTTAGAAAAAAATCAATGCAAACGCTGGGCGTTATATCATTGGGGAAAGTATTTTCGTAATTAAGGTATGATCGTTTCCAAGCCAATATCAAAAACCCGCTATGACGTTTGCATCATCCACCTGGCTGATGCGCGGTTTTATCCTTTTTTCCACAGACAGGCGGAGTCGCTTACCGAAAAGGGGTATAAGGTCGCGCTTGTGTCATGGGAAAGCAAGCCGGGCAAGGGCGACCCTCAATGGCCGGGCATAGATGTGTATCCGATCTTCATACGTTCAGATTCGATACGCGGGAAATGGTTTTTTATACGGTACTTTTTTTCCTTGATTTTTGTTTTAATCCGTTTAAAAGCACGTCTTTATGAGGCCGTTGACCCTGCGGCGCTTATCCCTGCAAGGTTCGCGGCATGGCTTTGCGGCAGCAGGTATAACTACTTTTCTCTGGAATATTTCCAGGGCATTGAGCAGCTTACGGCCAAGCCAGTCATGCGCAGGATCTGGCAAATACTGGAACGGCATGGCATTGCAAAAGCGCGCAACGTTGCCGCGGTTTGTAAAACCACGGAACAGCTTCTTAAGCGGGATTACGGCCTCACAAGGACCGCGGCCGTCCTCAACGTGCCCGACAGGCGCGACTATGCCGCTGCGGCGGATGGTCGTTTGCGCAGGCGCATCGGCGTTTCGGAACAAACGCCGCTCGTTGTTTACAAAGGCGAAATAGCGGAGAACCGGGGGCTTCTTCCCTTTGCTGCCGCGATGGGGCCGTTTGAGTCCCTCCATTTTGCGCTGGTGGGGAGCGGCGAGTACCGGGACAGGCTTGACCGCGAAGCAAAACAGCGCGGCATGGATAAAAGAATTCATTTCATTGAACCGGTGCAAAGCAGCGAGTTTGTCTATTATCTTAAAGATGCCAACCTGGGGCATGCCATTCACGAAGCTGCCGGGATCAACATGACTATTACGCTTCCGAGCAAACTGTTCGACTACATCAATGCGGGCATTCCGGTGATTGCTGGCGACGGGCCCGAGATGGCGAGCATCGTAAGGGAATGGGGCTTGGGCTGGGTGGTTTCTGCGGCAAGCGTTGAAAGCATAAGGCAGGCGATCAAGGACTTTCTGACTGCCATGCCCAATCTTGAAAAATACAGAGAAAACTGCGCCAGGGCGGCCCGGCAATATTGCTGGGAAAACGAGAAAAAGGTATATCTGGAATATATCGAAGAGGCCATGCTGTAGGGGAAAAATACCATGAAAAGCCTCCATTTTTCCTACTTCAACACCGTCAATGTGCCCTTCACATTCTGCAAGGTCTATGAGGCAATGGGGCATTCCGGCAGGCTTTTGACCCTGTACAGGCACCGCGGCAGTATCCCCGAAGACATCTGCCTTGATAAAAAGCTTTTCGATCCGTGGTGGCTGCACAGCCTGCGGAGCAGACGTGAAAAAGAGGCTGAAAAGCTGATTGCGCAGGAGGCTGGCCGCGGTGCGTTCCATGAATACAAACCCGCAACCGTGCTGGAGCGTGTATACGTCGCCCTGCGCGACGAATGGCGAAGCATGGAGTTCGGCCGGCTGGCGGAACAATATGATCTCTACGGATTTGACATTTACCACTTCCACGGCGGCATTGATTTTTTTCGTGATTCCCGCTGGGTAAAAAAGCTTGCCAAAACAGGAAAACCCGTTGTCTGCCACTATCACGGCCCCGACATCCGCACCCGCGGCATTGTCAAAGCGGTTGATGACGCCAGCAGCCTCAACCTTACCAGCGAATTTGATCTTCTTGCCCTGCATCCGGGGCTCCGTTACCTTGCCATTCCTTATGACTGCTCGCACCTTCCTTTAAAAACCGATCCGGGGAAAAAGCTCCGCATCATCCATGCGCCGTCAAATCCTGCGGCCAAGGGGACGCACCTTATTGAACCGGTGCTGGCGCGGCTCGCGCGCGAGCGCGGCATAGAATTCGCGATTGTTTCCGGGGTGAGCCGCCAGAAGGTGATTGAGGAAAAGATGCGCTCCCATATCGCAATAGAGCAGGTGGGCAATTTCGGCGGCACCGGCTATGGCGTCAATTCGCTTGAGACCCTTGCCATGGGCATGCCCACCGTAACCGAATTCACCCCGCAGTACGCGGCCTTTCTCCCCAACCACCCCTTTGTTCTTGCAGACAGGGATTCCCTGTACGACGTTCTCGCCAAACTGATTGACAACGCGGAATACCGGACTGCGGTAGGATCAAAAGGAAGGAAATGGGTGGAAGAGAACCATTCGTTTGCCGCAGTATGGAAAACAATGCTCGGGTATATGGATGAAGAAATGCCTGAAGTGGCAAAACGGTTACGAGTCTGACCCCTTACGGAATCACCAGAATTTTCCCTTTGCAGATCTTGCCATTTGCCGCATTTGCCTGATAGAAATAGGTGCCCGGGATGATGGTGCGGCCGGAATTGTTGGCGCCGTCCCAGGTAATTATTCCGAAGTTTTTATCTGTTGTTAGAATGCGGACAAGGGTGCCAGATGCGTCGTAGATGCGGACTTGCGGGTCCTGGAAGTTCAATTTGGTAAAATTGATATGATGGTTTTTGAGTGAAGCGCGGGACACCGGATTGGGATACACTTCAATGCTTGAGCCTGTAGTGCCGGGCAGCAGCGGTCCGCTGCCGGTTTCGAGCCGGTACAGGCCTTTTTGGCTTGCGATCCAGAAGACGTTCTTGTTTTTGTCCAGGTGAATCCAGTTCACCGGCAATCCGAGGGCGTTGCATTTTGTAATGTTCGTGAGCGTGGAATCCGCGTCGTTATACGAGTAGATGTCGTTGTCCTTGCAGAACACCGGCCTCCCGTCCATGCCCAGAGCAATGGAAGTGAAAAGCCCGCTTGAGGTGATCTTGTCCATTTTTGTCATACTCGACGCGTCGTTGTTGGTCACCCGGTAGATTCCGTCTTCGGCCGCGACCCATACGAGTGTGTCGTTTGCCACAGCAAACCCCGTTACCGAAATGCTCTGCCGGTCCGAGGCGCTCTTCGGGTAAGGATCGCTGGTCACAACAGTGGACTGTGATACCGGGTCGTCCGAAGAATTATAGCTCAAGATGGTCAAGCCGCCGCCGGTAAAGTCTTCTTTTTTTAGGTATCCCAGGTAAATGTACTGTTTGTTTAATGGTTTATTCTGGTTGGCGGCAACCAGGCTGGTGTAGCTTGAAATAAAGTTGTTGGAGGTATTAAATGACCGCCACGCACTGTTGTCGCGGGGTTTGCGGACATGAAGGCTGTTGCCGTTATAGGCTTTCTGGTCTGCAATCCAGATATTGCCGAGGGAGTCCTCGCAGGTCCCGGAAATAAGGCTCCACCATGTTACCACGATACCATTCTGGATAACGTTGTCAAAACGCGCGATGGGAGTGAGCGCGCCGCGGCCTGGGGCCGCAGAGTCTTCGTAGGATGCCCACGAGGCATCTGCGCGGTTGTACCATTTGACGCCGAAGGCATACGTGGATATCCAGATGTCGTTTTTTGTGGTGATCGTCAATCCATTATTATACTGATTAGGACCTGTACTCAGCATGCCGATGCCGGGTGTATTGTCTTGGGTTAATGCACCCCATGTTTTCCCGTCGTAGGTGCCGATCCCATTTGCCAGATCGTTTGGAACAAACCACAGCATGCCGTTCTTGTCAACGGCGCACGATGAGATGTTCGAAGCGGCAGGTCCGTTTATCAGAACCTGGCCGAACGACGCCGCAGAAAGGTTGCACTGATACCAATAGGAGTTTTCGGTGCCCACCGCATACCTGGAATTCCCCAGAGGCAGGACACAGGTGACCGGCGAAGGGAAATTGTATACGGTCAGGTCGTTGAAAAAAAGCTGATTGGCCGGCACGGCGGGGTTGGAGGGGTTCGGCCCGCCGAATTTCCACACGGAATCGTTGCCGAACTGCTGGATTTTATTCGGGCTGGCCGTGAGCGCGCCTGACCGGCTGATAATGCCGAGAACATTCGGTTCGGGAATGGTGGTCCAGATGCCGGGATCGGAGAACGTTGTCGTCTGAATATTGCTGATAACGGAGTAGGCGATGCCGTCGCCGGTGGCGATGGCAATGGTGTCGCCAAAAACATGGATTGCAGAAACGTCAACGCTAGAAAACGAGTTGAACTTCTTGACATTCTGAAAAATTTTATCCCGGACGGAAAAAACGCCGAGCCCCTTATTGGTCCCAACAAGCAAGTAGTCTGCGAACCGGCGCATGCAAATGATGCTGCAGCCCGTTGCCGTAAGCGCGTTGTAGGGGGTAAAGGTCTCCGTTTGCGGGTGGAGTTTGACAAGGTACCCGTCGGTGCTGCCGAACCACACATCGCCCGACGCGTCCTGCACCGCGGCGGTAAGATTGAGGTCGGGAAGGTCGGACAACTCGGTGTATATTTTTACGGCCCCGCTGGTATTGTCAAAACGGACAACCCCGCCCGATGTCGCCAGCCACAGCAAGTTCCCGTTTTTTACAATCGCATGTACCGCTTTAAAAGAGCCGAATTGCCTGAGAATGGTACCGGCATAGCCCGGGGCCAGGACAAGCCCTGTCACAAGGATAACCATGGCGCATAAAGAAGCCGGGGATGAGGCAAATTTTTTCATGAAGCCACACTATGTGTAAACAAGGCAGTTGTTATATTCGTATTCTTTTTATAGGTCAGAATAGATAGTAAGTCAGAGACGATAAATTAATTTCTGCGTTGCCCCGAAAGGAACTCAATGTAAGTCGCGCAAGGGGGCCAGTAAATTGTTTTTGCGGTTTTTTCCTTTCCCGCTGTTTCTCAAACGGTTGCCTTAATGATGATGTACTAATACTACGTTTAAGAAAAACCTTTTGGTATTTACTATTATCAGAAAAGCTAAAATTCATGCTTTAACCTTTTTTTCAATAGTATTATATTCATAGACCTTGTAAACAGCATGAAAGGCCGATTTTGTGAGGGATGTCAGTCGTTGTATCTTTTCTGCAATAATTATTGCGGTGCTTGCCGGTGGTTCCACCTGCATCAATCCGGTGCACGAAAGTGACCGCAAACCGCGCCTGCTCATAACCGCAGACACCACCGTATCGGTTAAAGACTCGCTCCTGCTCCATGCCCGCACCTGGGCCGAAGGAAGCCGGACCGTCATGTACCGCTGGCGAATGGACAGCCGCACGTTTTTTGCAGACTCAGACAGTGTTTGTGTTTTGTATTTTGGCATCGGCGATACGGGGAAACATTTGGTGACCGTTACCGGGTATGGCACCCTTGGCGTTTCATCCGATCCGGAAACTGTCCAAGTTACGGTCCTGTTGAACCCGCCAGTGCTGCGCATCCTGACGCGCGATACAGCTATTTTTGCAAACGATTCCCTTGTCATCCGCGCCGCGGCCACCGACCGGAACGGCTTTGTCGCCCGCTATCTGTGGTCAATTGACAGCGCAGGATATACGATTGTCACGGACTCGGCCTGGCGCACGGCGGGTTGGGGCGTTCGGGGGGGCAGGCACGTTGTGCGCGCCGTTGCAATGGACGATGACAGCGTGCTGTCGGCGCCTGAGTCGGTGGTGGTGACGGTGCGATTGACCCCGCCAGCCATACGCGCCCCGCTCGACACCTCGGTGGCCATCAACGACACATTGGTTATTATTGCTGAAAGGACCGACACCTTTTCCACCGCAGTGCGGTACCTGTGGGCGAAAAACGGCCGGGATTTTTCCGACACGACAACCGCCGGTTCCTTCCCTGTCGTTTTTGGCCGGCTTCTGGCCGGCAGGCGGCAGGCGCTTGTCAAGGCCGTGGACAGTCACCGCCTCGAGTCGATTGTCGACACTGTCAAGGTAACGGTCCATCTTTACGCCCCGACGGTATCGATTATCCACGATACAGCCGTGGCGATCAACGACACCATCGTGCTGCACGCGACCGCCTCCGACACCAACGGCCGCATCGTGTCGTATGTGTGGGCGCCGGCTGGTAACGCGTTTCGAGACACGACAAAAACAAGCAGCCTTCCGCTGCGGTTCACAAGGGCAGACACGGGGACACATGTTATAAAGGTGATGGCCATCGATGACGACACGCTCATGTCGAACATCGATTCCGTCAAGCTTTCGGTGCGCATGAAGCTGCCGCCCGTGGTGAAGTGCATGGGAGACACCGCGGTTTTCATCAACGATACGGTGATTGTGCACGCCGCGGGCACGGAAAGCGGCAGTAAAAGCCCGATCGTTGCATTTGTCTGGGCAAAAGACGGCGGGGTGTTTGTCGACACGACGGCAACAGGGGCGCTTGCGCTTCGCTTCACCCGGAACAGCGCCGGCAATCACACAATCAAAGTGAAGGCGGTGGACCGCGACACCATGGAATCGCTGCCCGATTCAATGATCCTGAGCGTTGCGCTGGGTGCGCCCCGGGTAAAAGCCATGCATGACACTGCTGTTTTTATCAACGATACGGCATTACTGCATGCCGCCGGGACGGACACGAACGGCAGGGTGGTTTTCTACGCATGGGCCGTTGACGGCGCGGCATTCGCCGACACAACCGTGGCCGGCATGCTGAAAAAGGTGTGGGGAAGAAGCGGCACCGGCACCCACCGGGTGAAAGTGATCGCCATTGACGACGACACGCTCCCGTCGCAGCCCGACTCCATGACCGTGACCGTGCGGCTCGGAATGCCTGTTGTCAAGCACACAAGGGACACCTCGGTGGTGCGCGGAGACACCGTTAACGTGACGATCTCCGCGAGCGACACGAACGGCACGATAAGGAAATATTACTGGGACATCGGCGGAAAGGGGTGGAGCGACAGCAGCGACTCGCCGTCGCGTCCCATCACGACCGCCATGCATACCGTGCTTAAAGTGGTTGCCGGCGCGCGGGACGACGACGGCAACATCGGCACGGACACGTTTACGGTTTCGTTTACCGCGGTCGCCTGCACCGCGACAGTATTCAGGCCCCTGTGGCGCGACACCCTTACTATGTATTCTGTCGACCTGCCGCTTGGAAAGGCGGCTTTCTCGTATTCGGCGCGGCGCAGGGACGCCCTTGCGGACAGTTTCACCTATTATATTGCCTGCGGGAAATCCGTTGCAGAGCTCGTCAACCGCTATTCCGGACAAGACACCTCGTGTACCCTGCCGGCGTTTGACACGGGCAAAAGCTACTTCAGGCTCACTGCCGTGAGCTCGCACAACGACAGCGTGCAGGTCATTGATTCGGTATTTGCCGTGTGGCAGCGCCAGGTATGTTTTATAGGCCATTCAATAGTCACCGGCATGGGCGGCGCCCCCGATTCCGGCGGGTTCCGGCGAATCGTGATTGACACACTGAGAAGCGCAATCCGGGAAAAAAAACAGCTGCGGATTGTTGGGCCGCTTGTTTCACATACGCTCCAACCCCCCGAGGAAGATTCCTCCCTTGCCGAGGTCGGGAGAAAGAGCATCGATATTTTTGATTCCCTGTTCGATTATCAGACCCTTGCCGCTGACGCTTGGGTGTACATGATGGGCGTTAACGACCAATACAGCTGGTACGGATGGTATTATACGGCGGCCACAATAGACTACATGCACAGCAGGAACCCCAAAGGCGAGATATATGTATTGAGCCCCCTTCCTCTGCCGCACGACACCACGGGCGGCGGTTACAATATAACCTCCCAGTTCCGATCGGACCTTGTTTCCTTTAACCGGATGCTCGATTCGGCCGTCACCGTGAAAAGGCAGTCGTGGCAGGGCAGGCAGGAGGGCGGCGTGTGGATGGTGGACGTGTATTCGCCTATGGCGCTTTTGCCGGACTCGGCGTACAATCCGGTTTACTTTGAAGACTTCATTCACCCAAACCAGAAGGGGTATACGCTGATGGGGAACAGGATTATACAGACGATAAAGGCGAACACGAAGATATTTAAATAACCCGCTATTTGTTTTCGTTCAACAGCAATCTTTTCAAAATATTACTGTTTGCAAAGTATCTCCAATACACAAATCCGGCCGCTATAAACCAAAACCCCAGACGGTACATGACGGGAACGGGCAGAAACGCGAGCGCAAGCGCGGCAAGGGAGAAAAGGGCCCACCCGGAACTGAGCCACGAGCGTGCCGTAAAGAGTCCGGCCTCATGCGACGCCCATACCATGCACAGGGCGTACGAAAACGACGTCATGAGCGCAATCACGAACAGCGTGAAAAAAATGTTTGCGGTGCCGAGCAGGCGGGCGCACACGATAGTGGCGGCGATGTTGAGGCCGGCGGCAATGGAAACAATAAGCGAAAGCCGCCAGATTTTTTTCCGGTAACTCATGATGGGCGTTGCCGTGAACAACACTATTTTAAAAAAGTAAGCGAGCGTAAGCGGGGCGACAAGCACCGCTACTGCATGATACTGGGGGGCCACGAAATATTTCCCAAAAGCATGGAAAACCACGAACTGGGGCAGGCAGATGGCGAGAAACGAAACGAGCAGCGAAGACAGCAGAACGAGTTTTCTGGAAAATTCCCTTACGTCCTCTTCAGGCAATTCGCGGCGCCTGCTGAGCATGAAATAATAAGGAAACCACATTGCGTTTACGGCTTCGGCAAAAAAGGAGCCGATAACCGCAATTTTAGCGGCCGCGGCGAAATACCCGTTTGCCTGAACGCCAAGAAATAAAACCACCACATACCGGTTTGAAAGATCGTTAAGAACAATGCCGATTGCCATTGCAGTAATAGGTATGCCCAGGGCAAAAAGCGGTGAAACGCCGGTCTTTTCAGCAAAGGTTGGGACAAACCCGTCAAAAGCGCAGCAGAACAGGAACTCTGCTAAAACCGCAATTGCCTCTGCTATAAAAATGGCCTTGAGTCCGGCCTGATGGTGCACAAGGAGCAGCAGGAGCACTGCCACCATGATAATAACCCTCAGCACCCTGCCCGTGCCGGCCAGTACGATTTTCTGGTTAAACCTGAGAGAGGCCTTGGGCACCATGCTCATCATTTCGGACGTGGCCTGCACAATGAGCCACAATGCAATCTGACCCGCGATGTTCTGTTTAAAAAAGAACTGTGCGCACAGATAAAACACTGCGCCCCCGCCCGCGCACAGCTTGAACAGAAGCCAGAATGCCGCGCTCTTGAGCGCCGTATTCCCGGCCGGATCATCAGGTTTGAAGCTCATCATTATCGCAGAGGGCAGGCCAAGGGGTAAAACCACGCAGAACAGAGAGATTGTGACGGTGATAATGGAATAAACGCCGAAATCGGCGGGTGCAAGGATACGCGTATACACCGCGATAAGAAAGAAGCGCACCAGGGCGGTAAAGACATCCGCTGCGCCGTACAGGGCGCTTCCCTTGAAAAGGTACAGCAGGTTGGGCTTTTTTTGCTCTTCCATTGATTGCTTCCCATTCCGGTACTTTACGCGGCACGTACACAACAAAAATACATTATTACGGATTGGCGGATTTACAGGCCGTATTTGGAGGAAAACTTTTTTCGCGGAACTGTTTCTCAGATATATTTTAGCTTTCAACAACCTATCGATTCGGATGGGGAGTTACTCCTCAATGCGGAAAATGATCATAGGCTTAAAACGTACTCTATTGAAGAACCCCGCCCCAAGTGGCGGGGATTCTTCCTTGCCTATGGAAAAGATATTTGTAATTCGCCCGCAATCCCCGCGCCACGTCGCGGGGAATGCGCGGGCTGTGGCATTCATGATTCAGGATACTCCATCAATGCGCAGGATGCTTCGTTATACCGCTTTATCAATTTTTCTGACGCTATTTACCTGCACGTTTTTTCCCTTCGCCCCGCAAAAACTGACGTATGTAAATCTTTCCGTTGCGGCCGAAGCCGGCGGGACCGTGGTTATCACCCCCGGCGGCGGCAGAATTTCCGCGGGAAGCGAGGTGTTTATTACGGCGACTGCGGGCCCGGGAAATGTTTTTACCGGCTTTTTCGGGGACGTGCGCTCCACAAATAATCCACTCCACCTTTTTGCCACGGCGAACATCGCGGACACTGCGCGCTTTGTAAAGCAGCCCGACCTGTCGACAATGGCGGAAATACGGGCCGGGGGCGCGACATTCACCATGGGGTCCGATGCCGTCCTTTCGCAGGCCAACGAACGGCCGCCGCACCGCGTGTCGTTCACGTACGACTATTTTATGGACAAATGCGAGGTAACGCAGGGGGTGTACGGCGCGGCCATGGGCACGAACCCGTCGGCAGCCAACGCCTCGCAGGGGACCTTCGGCATCGGCGACAGCTTCCCCGTATATTACGTGAGTGTCTACGACGCGGTGCGGTTCTGCAACCGGCGGAGCAAAATTGACGGATACGACACCGTGTATTCGTACACGGCGGTGTGCGCGGGCGGAACGAAATGCCCTTATGTACTCGAAAACCTCACCACCCATTACGACCGCATGGGGTACCGCCTGCCCACCGAGGCGGAATGGGAATACGCGTGCAGGGCAGGCAGCGCGTCCGACTATTTCTGGGGCGACAGCGCGGGCAGCCAGGCCCAGCAGTACGCCTGGTTTGGGGGCATTGGGGGCAATTCAAACAACACAAGCCATCCCGTGGGCAAAACCCGGCCGAACCCGTTCGGTCTGTACGACATGGCCGGCAATGTTTCGGAATTCGTGGGAGACTGGCTCGGCACGTACGGCGATTCCCTTGTTGTCAACCCCATCGGCCCGGCGAACCTCACGCTCGAACAGTTTGAGGCGTCGTGGTACCGTCCCGTGCGCGGCGGATGCTACAGCCTCGGCACATCGTTTCTCAGGTCGGCGGGCCGCTCGGAGCCGTATCCGGCGCCGGCGTTCACCGCGGGCCCGCACACCGGGTTCCGAACCGTTCTCGGCGTGTTTTTTCCGGACACCGCCGCGCATACTTCAGTGCACACAAGCGACACGCTTGGTGTCACCGTGACCTGCGCCAAATCGGACCTTATCTCGCTCATCGGCACATCAAGGGTAAAAATAGCATTCGTAAAGGAAGACAACGCGCGCCGCAGGCTGTGCTACATCGATTTCACCGCGCCCGACATCGGCGTGCGCGTTATCGCCGACTCGGTCCCTCCCTACGGCCCCGCGCTGTCGCCCAACGGCGCCTCTGTCGCATACGGTTCGAGGAGCATCGGGTTTTCATCACCCTCGCAGACCACGGTGCGCCGCCTCACGGGCGCCGACCCCTCGTGCGTGCGCACGCCGCCCGGGAACGCCGCCTACCTGCCCTCGTGGTGGGTGGACCCGGCCACGCTTGACACATGCATTGTTTACGCGGAGGGCGCGTCCATGGACAATGCGCCCGCATGGGTGTCGGAACGTACCATGCGGCAGCGCATGAGCGGCCTTGTATTTGCGGGGCCGGCCGAGGCGATCAACGCCGACGGTTCGTACCACGGCGGGATTTCAAAAAACGGCCTTTTCCTCGCGACAGGGTATCCCAACGCCTATTTCTACGACATCCGGCTCGACGACCGTACCAGGTATTTCCTTCCGCCGTATTCCGGCCGCGACGACACGGCCCAGGTGTGCAACGTGTCCATAACCCCGGGTGTCGCCCGTCCCGACGAAATAATGTTCCTTGATTTCGGGTATCCGTCGAAGCCGAGTACCGTGGTGGGAAAGCCGTACAGGTTCCATTCGATCATCTTTATCTGCAATTCGTGCGTTGGGTGCAACACGCATGTTCGGCGGTGGTACGAGGTCCCGTCGGGATTTGACGAATGGGACTGCGTGAAATGGTCGAACCACCCCGACTTCGCGGCCGCCGCGGCGAAACCCTCCGGGAGCGGGAGCGGCTCGTCGCTGTTCATCGTCAACCTGAAGGACTCGTCGTATCTGCGGGTGGCAAGCGGCGACGGCCTGTGCGACCCATATTGCTGGATCGACCCAGCGGAGGTCGCGGAGCTGCCCGACCCGTACGCCGATTTCGCGCAGTACGACGTGCCCATGGAGGTCAACTACGGCGACCAGATCCAGATCACCAAGAAGCTCAAGCTCTTCTGGAAACGGCGGGGGGCTTTTAACGTGGGCGTGTTCGGGAGCTCGCCTGCGTACTTCGGCGTGGACCCGTCGTATATGCCCTCATTCTCTGCCGTCAATATGGCCGTTTTCATGGGCGAGATGCTGCTTTCCGAAGTGCTGTCGATGCAGTATGCCCTCGCGCACGAGCCCAACCTCAAGGCCGTGGTACTGGGGCTCGACCCCGGGTTTCTCAACGCCAACTCCAATTGGGCTGACCCGTTCTTAAACGGGCTTTACGATTCGCAGGGGTACCGGTTTGACAAGAGCAACGGTTTCTGGAAAGCGGGCATTCCCCCGCAAGTGGCCACGAAGATGGCCGGGTTTGGGCCTGCCTCGTGGGACGGCTTCGATTCTGCGGGTTATACTCTCGGCCGGTCCGCAGGGTCGTGGGGCCAGCCAATAATCGACAAGGGAGATTATGCGATTTCAGACACGTTCGTCCAGACAAACCTGAGACACGTGGCCGCTCTGGCGGATACGTTTAAAGCGCACAACATCCAGGTGCTCATGGTGCAGTACCCGGAAAACCCGGCTTATAAAACGACAACATCCATCGCCAGGTACGGCCCTTCACGCGAAACGTTTGGCCAGCTCGTATTATGGCTCGACAGCCTTTCGCAGGCAAACCCCTTTTTCCATTTCTACGACGCGAATAACGGCGGCAACCACGACTACGCCGATTCCGAGGCCCTCGACGCTAACCATCTGGACTATCTCGGGGCGCGAAAGCTAAGCGCGAGGCTGGATAGTTTGCTTAAAGTATACGTCAAATAACCGACTTTTACCGCGGCCTGCCGCAATCCGCCCCTTTTGGGCCATTGAGCTCCACAGTGTTTTTTTTCATAGTCTGAATGCTTTGATACCCTTCCGCTGAAACTTATTTTAAAGGATATTTTTCAGGAGAAATTGCAATGCTTCAGGCCATGGCCGGCCCCTTTTTGTGGACACGGCTGCTTTTTGTTTTTTGCGCATTGGTGGTTGCCGGGACGTTTCTCAGCACCTTCTTCACGGTGCTGTACCAGCGGATTTTTTATCAAAAGTATTATCGTCCCGGGTACGACCCTTCCTTTCACCCGCAATGTTCCGTGATTGTCCCGTGCAAGGGTGGCTCGACAAAAAATTTCGAGGAAAACCTGAAGGCATTTCTGCTGCTCGACTACGATTCCTATGAGGTTTTATTCTCGGTGGAAAGCGAAAACGACAGTGCTGTCCCTAAAATTAAAAAGGTGATTGCGGGGAACCCGCGGGCATCGCTGGTGGTGGCCGGGCTTTCGACAAAGTGCGGTCAGAAGAATTTCAACCAGCTTGCGGCCGTGGCGCGGGCAAACAGCCCGGACGTGTTCGTGTTTGCCGATGTGGACATTTCGCCCAGGCCGGAGTGGCTTTCCGAAATCATCCTCCCGCTGTCAAACCCCGCAATCGCCGTGACCACCGGTTTCAGGTGGCTGCACGCGGAACACGGCACGCTCGGGCAGCAGGCGCATTTCTACATGAACTCGTTCCTGTACACGATCTATTGCACCGCGTCGTTTATCGGCAGCGTGGGCCTGTGGGGCGGCACCATGGCCATACGCAAAAAGGATTTTGACGAGCTCGACGTTGCCGGCCGCTGGTCGGAGACCGTGGTGGACGACAGTAGCCTTTCGCAGCTTATCAAGAAACACCGGAAAAAGTCCATCCTCGTTCCCACGTGCATCACCCACACCGACGATCTCATCGACAGCGTGCGGGCCGCCACGCGGTGGTTCGAGCGGCAGATGATGTTTCTCAAGCTGTACCAGAAGAGCCTGTGGGTTGCGGCCATGCCCGTTATTCTCATCACTTTTCTTACGATTATCTGGCTGCCATGCGCCGTTGTCATCGGCCTCGTTACGACGCATTCGTTTTTTTCCCTGGCCGGCGGCGCCTCGCTTTTTCTCCTTGTCGGGAAATTCGCCGCCGACATGATGTACCCGCTTCTCGGCACCATGCCGCGGTTGGGCTCCTTCATGTTTTTTCAGCCCGCAGCGCTGTGTGTTTTTCTTATCAGCTGCATACGCACCGCCTTCAGAAGGACCATTGTGTGGAGCGGCATCAAATACTACCTCTCGTTTTCCGGAAAAGTCACCCGTTTGGAACGGATGTAATATGAACGTTGCGGTATTTGCATCAGGCGGCGGGAGCAATTTCCAGGCGCTCATAGACAGGGTTGAGCAGGGCGATTTGCATTGCACGCTTGCGCTGTGCGTGGGCAACAACAGCACCGCAACAGCGTTTGAAAGGGCGAAAAAGCACGGTATCCCCACGCGCCATATCGGTCCTTCGCATTTTCCAAGCGAGCAGGCCTATGCAGACGCTCTTCTTGCCGTGCTCAAAGAATACAACATAGAAATCATCGCGCTCGCCGGGTACATGAAGAAAATCCCCCGTTCCGTGATCGCGGCATTTCCCTGCCGGATCATCAACATCCATCCCGGACTTCTGCCCGCATTCGGCGGCAAGGGCCTCTACGGCGAAAAGGTGCATCAGGCGGTGCTCGAAAGCGGGGCAAAGATATCCGGCATCACGATCCATTTCGTTGACGAAGAATACGACCATGGCCCGATAATTTTTCAGGAAGCGGTACAGGTGCTCGATAGCGACGATTGCCACGCGCTCGCAGGGCGTGTGCTTAAACTCGAGCACGCGAGCTATTGGCGGGTGCTTGAGGCCATTGCCCAGGGGCGCATTTCGGTAAAAGGCCGTAAAGTATATGGCACGGTGTGATACGCAGGCGCTGTACGATTTCGACATCCGCATCGAGGCTGAACACGGCCGCCGTGTCGCCGGCCTCGACGAAGCGGGCCGCGGTCCCCTTGCCGGGCCGGTGGTGGCTGCCGCGGTGATGCTCGATCTGCGCAGGCCGATCCCGGGCGTCAATGATTCGAAACAACTGTCTGCGAAAAAAAGGGATGTGCTGTACGACCTCATCACCGCGCAGGCGGCGGCATGGGCGGTGGGTGAGGCTTCGGTGGAGGAAATAGACAGGCACAATATTCTGCAGGCAAGCCTCATTGCCATGAAACGGGCGCTCGACGCTATCGCCTGCGCCTGGTCGCTTGCGCTTGTTGACGGCAATTGCCGCATACCGTCGCTTGACAACGGCCGCCAGCTCACCGTGGTGGCGGGCGACGCGGTGAGCGCGTCAATCGCGGCAGCTTCGATCATCGCAAAAGTGACCCGCGACAGGCTCATGGCCAGGTATCACGAAACGTACCCGGCATACGAATTTTCCCAGCACAAGGGATATCCCACGGCGTTGCACCGAGACAGGATACGGAAGTTCGGGCTCTGTGAGATACACCGGAGGAGCTTCTGCCGCGGTCTTGTAGACCAGGCCGAAATGGCCCTGGCGCCGGAGCAACGGGGGCAGGGAAGGGAAACCCAATGAACATTCAGGTCACCGAAGAAGGCCAGTGGTGCCGGTTCAGGATCCTTGAGAAGGAACACTGGACGCCTTCCACGTTCTTTCCCCAGCTCGACAGCGTGCTGGCGCGCATCAAGACCGTGCTATCGGAAAAGCCGGGCGCGCGGATCCTGTTCGACCTTCTGGCGCTTGACACAATAGACAGCTCGCTCATCACGATCCTTGTCCAGACGGTCCGCATGACGGGCACGGACCACGTAAGCGTGCTCGTGTCGCATCCCGACGTGTTTAACTGGCTCGCCCTGCTCGGTCTCGACAGGCTTGCCGAGATATTCGACTCCGAAGATGCGTGGCGGCAGAAGCAGGGAAACCCCCACAAGTAAGGAAACGCCCATGGCAGATTTACGGCCGTTTGCGGCATACCGTTACGCTCTTGATAAACCAGAAGACCTGGGAAGGTTTGTCGCCCCGCCGTACGACATGATCGACACGGCGACGGTCTCTAAGCTGTACGAAAAAGACCCCGCGAACGTGGTGCGGGTCATCCAGAACAAAAAAGAGCCTTTCGACACCGAGAACCGCGACCGCCACCACAGGGCCGCTGCGTTTCTCAACGACTGGATCTCCTCGGGCGTTCTTGCACAGGACCCAGAACCCTCCCTGTACGTATATCGCCACGAGTTCGAGGTGAAGCAGGGCAGCAGGACCCTGTCGTACCGGCGCACGGCGGTTATTGCCCTTGTAAAGCTTGTTGACTACGAAAAGGGCCTCATTCTGCCGCACGAATATACCCTGAGCGGCCCCAAAATAGACCGGTACGAACTTCTGTCCGCCACAAGGACCCATGCCGAGCTTATCTTCGGGATCGTGCCCGACGAAGGCCCTTTATATAAGGTGATCACCTCGTGCGCCGAAGGCCCCTGCGTGGGCTCGTTTGAATCCGAGGGTGGAGTCCGGCATACCCTGTTTCGCACCGCTGACGTCGACGCCATTAAAAAAGTTACCGAAGCGCTGCGCGAAAAAAAAGTGCTCATCGCCGACGGACACCACCGCTACGAAACCGCGCTCACTTTTTTTCACGATACCGGCAACCCCGAGCACGCCTATGTTGTCATGGCGCTCGTGTCCATGGCAGACCCCGGCCTCGTGATACGGCCGTTTCACCGCCTTGTCCGCTCTTCACCCGGGACGCTCGGCATGCCCCTGCCGCAGGCGCTGGCGCAGTTCTTTGACGTTTCGGACCTCGGCACCGCATCGTTTTCCGCGGTACAGAAGTTCCTTGAAAGCAGCACGGGCCCGGAAATCCTGCTGCTCGATTCGTCCGACAAACGGCTCTACGGCCTCGCCCTCAGCCGCGCCGGGGACGCCTACCTTGCAAAAAGCCCTCACGGCATGTCGAAAGTGTGGAACCGCCTCGACGTTTCAAAGATAAATTCCATTGTTGTCAATAAAATCCTGTCGCTTCCCCTCGACGGTACCGTGCTCCACGACCTCATCGATTACCTCAACGACCCCGAGGCCGCCTTTGCCGAGGCCATGCGCGCAGGCGGGTCCCACCGGGGCGTTTTTTTCATACGGCCCCTCGATATCGCCGCGGTCAACGCGATCGTGTCGGGCGGCGAGCGCATGCCGCAGAAGTCAACCAACTTTTTCCCGAAATTCTTTTCGGGCCTCGTTTTCAACCGGATGGAGAACGGGTGAGACTCTCCCGCGCAATCCAGTGGGTGCTCGGCGCCGGCCTCGCGGCCGCGGGCCTGTTGATTTTTTTTCGCAACGTGGACCCGCACCGGCTGGTGCAGCTGCTGCTCCAGACCAACCTTCTCGTTATCCTTATGTGCGCTGTACTTTCGGTGTGCTCTGTGTGGTTCAGGGCGCTGCGGTGGCGCGTTATGCTGCCCGCGACGCAGGCCGCCCACACAAAAAAACTTTTTTCCATTGTCACCATCTCCTTCATGATCAACAACATCCTTCCCGCCCGCATGGGCGAGGCCGCCCGGGCCGTTCTTTTATGGAAGAGAAACGGGTACGGTATTGCGGTAAGCATCGGCTCCCTCATTCAGGAGCGGGGAATAGATCTGCTCATGTTCAGCGCATGCTTTTTTGTGCCGGTGTTTCTGTCGCCGCTCGTTGCTCCGGACAGCGGCATTGCCGCATCGGCGTCGGTATATAAAACTGTTACGCTGAAGTCGTTTGCCGTGGTTCTGGCGGCCGTGGTCGCGGCCTCAATAGCGCTCCTATTTGCCTATTCCCGGTTTCCCAAAGGAGTTATCTGGCTGGGCAGGAAAAGCCTCAGGTTCCTTCCTGCCAAAGCGCACCCCAGGCTCAAGCGTGTTGCCCGCGATGTCATTTCCACGCTCAACTGGACTTTTTCCGCGAAAAAGTGGCTGGCCGTGTTCATGCTTTCTTTCATGATCGTAACGTGCTACGCGATGATGGTCGTTCTGTTGGCCGGTCAAAATAATTTCGGCTTTTTATCCGGCCTTTTTTCCCAGGCGTTCTCCGCGCTCGGCGCGGCCATCCCGCTCACCCCCGGTTACGTGGGAACGCTCCACGCCGTGATGCTTGAGGGGCTCGCCTTATGCGGCATGGCGCGCGACAAGGCGCAGGCGATCACCATCATCTATCACGGGGTGCCGTATATCACGATAACGCTGCTGGGGCTGTATTATTTTTTCAGCATGAAAATCACGTTCAGGGACATTTCGGAAGCGGAAAAGACGATTGATAAAGAGGAAGAAAAAAAATAATGTTTTTGTGGGGGGGGGGGGGTGCGCTTTCCGCCCTTTCCAGTTGGGCGGGCGCAATCCCTCGCTTCATCCCGGCCATGGGCCGGTATTCCGCTACCCCCTCCTGGGCTCTGTTCCGCCCTTCCGATTGGGCGGGAGCTCCCCCGGGGACCTTGATTTGCGAGAAACAGTCTTTGGCTGGGGGGCACCCGCGGAGAGTGCAAAATAGGAATCCGGCAAGTTCATAACTCGTGAATATTCTTTATAAATGCAAATTAAATCCTGATATTGAAAGTTAAAAACACCTAATAAATTTTCTGGGGTACCAATGGATGATAAAGAATTGCTCTCACAATTACAAAAGGCTGTGAGTAATATCAAGCGGGAGTTGTCCAAGCATATTGTCGGACAAAATGATGTTATAAACGATCTTCTCGCCTGCCTTGTCGCCGGGGGACATTGTCTCCTTATCGGCGTGCCCGGCCTGGCAAAAACCACGCTCATCAGGAGCCTGGGCCAGTGTCTTTCCATGAAATTCAACCGCATCCAGTTCACGCCCGACCTCATGCCGTCCGACATCACCGGCTCCGAAATCCTCTACGAAGACCGCGCCACCGGGCACCGGGAATTCAGGTTTGTAAATGGCCCGGTGTTCTCCAACATCGTGCTGGCCGACGAAATCAACCGCACGCCGCCCAAAACGCAGTCCGCGCTTTTGCAGGCAATGCAGGAGCACGAGGTGACTTCGTCGGGCGTGACGTTTCCGTTGCCGAGGCCGTTCTGGGTGCTTGCCACGCAGAACCCCATCGAGCAGGAAGGCACCTATCCGCTGCCCGAGGCGCAGCTTGACAGGTTCATGTTCTCCGTGGAAATCGACTACCCGTCGCTTGCCGAAGAGGTGGAAATCGCGCGCACCACCACCATGTCGCACACGACAATTCTGTCGCCGGTGCTCGATACCGCGCAGGTGGAGGCAATCCGCGAGCTCGTGCTTCGCGTTCCGGTCGCGGATTCGGTTATTCAATACGCTGTTAACCTTGCACGATCTACAAGACCGGCGAGCCCGGAATGCCCGAAAAACATCCATGAGTTTATTACCTGGGGAGCAGGGCCGCGGGCATCGCAATATCTTGTTCTGGCGGCCAAGGCCTATGCTGCGCTCGATGCCAGGCCCACGCCCGATATCAATGATGTGAAACGCGCTGCGCCATGCGTGCTGCGGCACCGCATTGTCCGGTCGTTTCATGCGGAAACCGAGGGAGTGAGCACGAACGAAATCGTGCGCCAGCTGCTTGCATAACACAGCATTGTGGTCCCTCGGAGCGGGATAAGCGGGCGTAAAAAGTATATTCGTTTTTCGCAAGAAAAACAGTGTTTGTGACCATCATCACGGCGCCAGACCTTTGGAAATCCTATTTTCTATAAAGAAAACGCCATTTTCCTACCTTATACTTTTCTCTGGGGATTTACCTGTATGACAAAGAAATGCTCCGTTGTCCTTTGCGCTTTGTTGTTTCCCATGCTGTTATTGCTTGCCTGCACCGGGGAAAGTCCGTTTAAGCCGGAAAATGCCACGGTAAATCTGACTTTGCAGAACTCGGGCGGCCACAGGGACCCGGCCACCATCACGGACACGGTGGGAAACCGCGTGCGCATAAACCTGATCGGCTACCTTCCTTCCTACATCGACTCGGTGAAAGTCGTCATCGGGACAAGCACCACCACGGACACAGATTTCACCTTTCCGAAAACAACCTCCTTGGCCGATTCACAGTGGATCGAGATCGTATTTCATTCTCCAGGAACGCGGACCGTAACGGTCTCTGTTTTCGTGGAAGGAAAAGAAAAACCCGTGACCGCAACCATTGTGGTTGTCGGAAAAACAATCAACCATGCGCCCGCGCTCGATGTGTCGGGCGTAAGGAACATCACAACCGCCCAGACCTGTTCCCTCTCCCTTGCCGCCACCGACGTCGACATCGGCCAGACATTTACGTATGCCATGCTCAAGGCCCCGTTGGGCGCAACCCTTACAGCCAACAAATTCACGTGGGCGTCTCCGGCAGGACACACAGGAACAGACACGGTAATATTCACTGTTACCGACAACGGCACGCCGCCCATGTCCTGCACGGTGACCGTGTTCATCACGGTGAGTTCGCAGATAATAGTTCCCGTTAAAGTCCAGGGCGTCAAGGCACTGTCGAAGACAAACGGATATTTTGTTTTTTCCTGGAGCAAGGTAAGCAATGCGGATTCGTATGACGTGTTCCGCTCCGCGGATATGGTGAATTTCCAGAAAATCGGCAGCTCCTCCGATTCACTGTTCGGCGA
>Ga0182027_10000466_pt1 | contig 71259 bp, 83 predicted proteins | sample 712E1DmetaG_FD_121300 | JGI IMG/M metagenome (GOLD analysis project Ga0182027, IMG submission 121300) | Permafrost microbial communities from Stordalen Mire, Sweden - 712E1D metaG (Illumina Assembly) | ecosystem: Environmental > Terrestrial > Soil > Wetlands > Permafrost | place: Sweden...
ACCCCATTCGGAAACCGCTGGATCAAAGGTTTATGGCACCTCCCCAACGAGTATCGCCGCCGTATGCGTCCTTCCTCGGTCAAAGCCTCCTAGGCATCCATTATCGACATTATGAGTAGATTATTAATCTTCTCCTCACTTGTTAAAGAGCCAACTCATTAAGTATCTAGGAAGTAGCGGTCACGCATGTGACAAGCGCTACTTCCTAAACAACGAGTCTGATTGATCCCTGAACCTCTACCATTTCGCTTACTCGGTGGACCGTGGCGGACTCGAACCGCCTACCTCTTCATTGCAAATGAAGTGTTCTACCGGGTGAACTAACGGCCCCTGTGCACGGGATCGCTTGAACTTAAATTATTAAAAGTACTAGTAATGAAATGTGGAGTTTACTTCAGGAAGAGCACAAAATCCGCTTACGCGGCGAAAAAAGTTATTTTTCTTAGTGTCATCATAAAATAAAATCCACCCGAAGTTAATCGAGATTCATTCACGTATATGTGATCTTACCATAGGTTCAAATTTGTGTCAAGGGAGAAACTATTTAAGTTTTAGATGTTTTTTAACAATATCCAACAATAATGGAAATAAGAAATATGACAAAAAGCAAGTATTCCCAACCCTAATAGCGATTGAGGATCGATTGTTAATAATTTTTCGCTTAACATCTTCTCCATATCTCAATTTTACCTTTCATTACTTTATCTTGTAAGATTTTATGTCTATCCACTATTAGATAATAATCTTCAATTCGGAGAGGTTATCAACCCCTAGTCTAGTAACTATAAGTATGTATACGCAAATACTAATTATCTTCATTGAATTAATCATCTCACTCAGCTTTTAATACTTGTCAATATGAACATCGTATCAACCATTGTCTGATTTTGTAGGTTGCCCACAAAAAAACCGCCTTTTGGTGGCTTTATCATATAGAACGTGTTTGTCAAACAAGGTTAGATTATTTCCCGCCTAACTTGCATTTTGCCGATTGACCATCAGAACTTCTATGTTATTATCAATCCATGCTAAGTACAGAAGCAAGAGTAAGTCGGACAATCGCAGGAGAACCACCGACTCGGGCAGAGAGTTTAATTTCTGCAATTCAGAGCAGGCTTGGAAACCATTACTGTTTAGACTCGCATGCAAAAACCGTGTCAGCAAACGGAACCGGACTATTACTTTATAGAGAAGTCTCTTTTATGAGACGCGGATTTGGGGGTTCTGCTAGCCCGCGCTGGGGCGCTTATGCTCTTTTTACTTTAATTACCGACAGTCAGCATATTAGAGAAATAGAGCAACAAAGTAAAACCCGAGAAATGCTTAGCACTCCACCAACGATAATTGATGGCTGGATGCCTCAGAATGGAAGCAATTTAGTTAATCAAATAGTAGGACCGGACGATATTCCTGCCGATGTACGAACCCAACTTGAAGGAGTACCTTATTTTGCGACTGCTGAAAGATTTGCTTATATATCTCAGGGTCTTTCTGCACGAACTTTTTTAGTCGATCAACTAGAACAGACTACAAGAAGCTAGATTATTCCCCGCTCTGCGTTGTCGGCTCAGCAGATACTATTTGATGATCCGGATATTTTCCTCTAAGAAAATCTCTGCCGCGATCACTAAGCTTAACTATTAACAAACCTTGTCTTGCTAGTCCGCCAAGATCATCTCCCAACGCTTCTGCCGGCATTGAGCCATGCGCTCCTACGTTTGCCAACGCACCCACCTCGCCCCAAGTTACTTTTATCGGCGGTTGTTCTGCTTGATCTTGCTGCCTACCTCGTCCTAATAATCTATCAACCATGTGAGGATTATATTACTGCAAGAAGATAAATGTCAAACGGGGATAAATTATTTCCCACTCTTTATTGACTTTTAAATTACTTAAGAATATAATTCCCAATTAACTTATGCCAACGCCTACTTTTGAAAGAAATATTAGAACGGTTGCAAGTCAAACAGCTAGTGAAGTTGCAAAACTCTCGGAAATTACTAATAATGATTTAGAAAGTGCTGTATTCATGGGAATAATGCTTGCGCTTGAAGATGCAAGAGAAAATTTTGCCTCACCAAGAGAAGCTGAGCTTAATGGGGATAGAAGAACCAGATTTTTTTCTTTCTTTGGACCACTGACCGGAGGCGTAATGACAGGAGCATATCTAACAATGTATTCTTTATTGGAAAAAGCAAAAGCAATAGATAAAGCTGCCTCCTCGGATCAAACCCCTACACATATTGGCTAGATTATTCCCCGCTCTTTGAGGATTTTTGAGGTAAAATTATTCTGGTCTAGATTCTTCAGAACGTGTTCCCACATACGGATAGCTATCTCCAGGCATTGCTAAATTGATACGTAAGAAATTCCTATCATTGTCCGGAAAACTGGCATATGCATATTTTTCTCCGCAGCGAGAATCAATTAGACGGCTTTCAGTTCTATAGTCAAACAGGTCACCGGTTAAACGCCAGCTATCCAATGAGGCAATAATATAAGTAGATAATCTTTGTCCTTGCAAACCCAAAAACCCATAGATTTCTCTGGCAGCATCGTCCGAAGAATTTCTTAACGGTGCGTCTATATCTGATTCAACGCCAATCCATCCTCCTCCACTTCGTTCCTGTGTAATCAGCATTCCATCGCGCATAGTAAAATTACCTAACTCCGGATACATCCTTTGAAGAATACCTAGGCCATCCGGCATTGTTAATTCATCGGGAACAAATACCAAACGCCCTCCTTGAGCCGTAAGAGTTTCCAATTGTTTTTCGCTCCAATCGCAAGGCGGAACAACAACAGAAAATTCCGCTTTTTTTCCATCAGCATCATAGACTGCCTGCCAATATCTCGTAAGCAGTTCCGGCGTTGGAGAACCTTTTTTCATTTCCTTGACTAAATTTCTTTTTCTTACATCTAATTCTCCCTGTAAAGTATCTACCTGTGGCTCACTTACCGGTTTCCCTACCGAGCGCTGAGATAGATATAGTCTTGTTTGTGCTTCTCTCATATTTAATTTAGGCCGCAATTGGCAAAATAATCATTTTTCTTACACAACTGGCTGATCCGGAATTAGGGTTAACGACATCAATATTATGCACCTCTATTGATAAGTCTTCGCCATAGGCATCAAGTTGTACTGACGGAGCTTGATTAGGTCCAACTTCCGTTCCCGGCAAATCAACTCCATGAACAGATCGGGAAAGTACGGGGCAAAAAATCTCCGGATGGACTATAAGTAGTCCCATTCCATCATGCAAGGTTGCGCCCCTTCTTTCATGCGACCTTTCAAGTAATATTTTTCTTATGCTCTCTACTGTTCTACCCATACAAAATCCTCCATCGGCTATCCAGGTCACATACAGGCTTTCTGGAGTTTTGTATCCTTCTAAATCCTGTTGCCAATCAGAAATTAAAGCTCTTTCTTCCGTAGGTATGTCGTTGTAGATCGCTCCTGTCAATTCTGCCTGCTCAGCTACCGGAATTTGTCCGAAAACAACTAATGGAATATCAAAACGCCAATGGGGGATTTCTTGAAGTTTTGGGACTGCTCCCATGATTAAATCTTTAAGTCTGTCTGCGGATATACCAACTTTTTCGTGGTTATGAAATCCTAATTTTTGATATATTCCCGCCTGCCTTTCGACCTCTACCTCAGTTCTTCTTTGGTCGGAAAACTCAGGATATCCTCCCATGCTTCCTAAATCTTGTCTAGTAGCCGGGTCTCTTTGAGATGCCCTCTCCCTTAGGTTCATATGAACGCGTTATATCACTCTATAGGACTTTTGTCAACTCGGCGGGCTGGATTATTTGCCGCCCGTCGCTTATATCGAGCGGTGGTTTATGGATTTTGGGCCGAAAATATTAAAATGGCGCTTTTACCCTTTTGTGCCCATCTCTGATTAAATTCCGCATTGGGAATTACCCTTTCTTCCCCGATCCTTGGATCATAAACAGTTGTCTCCGTTGTATTTATTTCCCGTAAAGTAACCATATGACCGCCTCCTTCAGTTGCCCAAGATGGAAAAGGAAGGAAAACATATAACTTATATTCAGGTTTAGTTTTTGTAAAATTAACTATCTCTGAGAGCTCTTCTAAGGAAAGCTTCTGTTTTAGCGCAACTGTTACATCTGTGGAAGGAAAACTTTTTCTGAATTCAGGCGTTGAAAAGACATTCATTACAAATGCCGAAACTTCTGTGCCCTGCCCAAATGGCACTCCCAATTTATCTTTTTCAACAATTTTTAAAAACCTATCGTACAACTGCGCATTTATAGGAATTTCCGTAATTGCGTTAAACGCACTTGCAAATGATGCGCCCACACAATCAGCGTCGCTTGTTTGTTGTATTCCAACTATTGAATCCAATTTAACAGGACTCGGATCTTTTGCTGCGGCTTTTTCTGGTTTAAATGCCTGAAACAATCTTCTTTCCATCCCCCGTCTTAGTTGCATATAAAAAGGGAGCTCCGAGTGGAAGTGATGATGCATTCCCTCAAACATTTTTGGTAATCTTTGAAATCCTTTATCTAAAACTTTAAGCACGTCAATTTGATTTGCCAAACCTTGTCCAACTTCTGAAGATGCAACTGCCATGACTAGATTATATCACCAGTGATTGGCAGCTAGATTATTTCCCGCTGTTTGAGGATTTCGATAATTGCATTGCGTGTTCCGAGTACTCTTCCCAACATTACGCCGGCGGTAATTGAAAACCCCACTGCCCCAACCATCGGAGCTGCAACAAAAATTCCAATCAATCTACTTCTGATAATTACAAAACCCATATAAAAAACTAAAATTATTACTCCAACCACATCCAGTCTGGAAACTATTTGTTTGGCATCGTGATCCCATGACAAATGACGCATTCTGGCAGTAATTATGCCTATGAATAGTCCTACGAAAATTCCTAAAATAGCAAAAATTAGAGGAAGAATGTTTATAAAAATTTCGTACAGGGCAATTCCCAGCATCACAAACGAAATAAGCGCATAAAGACGCAATCTGAATTTTAATTTTTTGTCAACGTGGTGGCCATGTTTTCGAAGAGGTTTTCTTTTGGGCATATATAAATAGTAGCAGGAATTAGTTAGAACACAAATCAGACTGGATTATTCTCCCACTCTTTGAGGATTTTTGAGGTAAAATTATTATCCGTTTTCGTTAATATCCGTAGCTAACTCTCTGGCTTGTCTATGATTTAACCTCACGCTTCTTCGAAATAACGGATTATGCATAACATCGCGGCCTAAAACATTAACTCTTAAATAAACAGTTTTAAGCGAACTTTCTATAATTCGCTCACCATCTCTTACGCCAATCGTAAAAGAACGTTCTTGTTTATTTTGTTTAAAAAATACTTTTGCCTCTGCTGCTACTGCCATTTCCCAACCATTATACATTAATAATTATACAAAGTCCACTATAGGACTCGTTTGAATTATTTCTTATTGGCGGCGATAAATTTTATGTGGCCTTATTAACCGGGGAGTTTAGATCCAAATCAAAAGCATCTGCTACATCAGGATTCGGTTTGATCAACGCCTGCATTCCTCTGTCCGTACCAAATACTTCAAGTAAAAGCCTACCCTCCTGATCTTTAGTTAATTCATGCGTGATTAAAGGAAATGAAGCATCAACACTACTCGTACTTATTTCATGTACCCAAATCAATTCTTTATCGTTTAATTTCCTATCACCTAGCACATGCCTCACTGCTCTTTGCCTTATGGTTTCTAAATTTATCCCGCCGTCTTGATCTTCTGAATAGCGTACTGTTCTGATTGCAGTTACGCCGTCATCGATTGTATAGTATGGTCCTCTTTCTTGCATGCGCCAATTATAACAAAAAGAATTGAAATATCCATGCTAAATACATTATTCTCCTATTAATTCCAATAAAAACGGAAATTGGCGGTATTCCTCTCCTTTTTCGAGGTTAAAATGACCCTGATCTTTTTTGATGATCAGCTCTGCGTCTAATTTAAGAGTCAGATTTTTGGCGCCGACAAGCGGGCCGTACGGATCGTTGTCTGAATGAAGAATGATGAACTTTTTAGCATGTTTTTTTATTTTTGCAAAGTCAAAATCATAATCAAAAAGCTTGGCGTTTGGTCCCCATTCCCCACCCGAAGAATTTTTTTCAAAATAGCTGACTAAAATGCATTTGTCCAAAATTACATTTTCCGGAAGCTCATTAAGAATTGCCAAAATTGCAATTGCGCCGGAAGAATGCCCAACAATGATGGAGTCGGAATTGAACTTCCAATCTTTATTTGACAGGATGAACTTGTTGATCGCTTTAAGACTGGGAAGATCCGATTGGGGAAGATTTGGAAGCCAAACTTTAAAACCTTTTTTCTTAAGTTCATCTTTTAACCAGGTAAACCAATTTGAGTTTGAATCAGCTTGGGTTCCATGTAAAATCAGCACATTTTTCATTAACAAAATTATACCATTACCTAGTTAGATTTTGGGGTTTTGACGATTTTTTTCGCTACCGCGCCCGCAAACAATCTGTAAGCCGGCCGGTTTTCTTTTTCGTAAATTATTAAATTCCCCAAATGCTCTCGGCATTTTGGGCAAGTAAGTCTTTGATCCTGATTTTTAAAGTCCTCTATTCTATCTATATATAGTCTTTTTAAGATTCCCGGGCCGTCTTTTTGGTACTTAAAAAGCGCCGCCTGACAGTTAGCGCAAATTATTTCCAAGAGTCTTGATCGCCCTCCCCTGGCCTTTTTATATTTATCGTTTTTAAGCTTGAAAGCCTTATTCATACTTTGGAGTATACCACCAACAGCTATTATTTGCGGACAAAAAGAATCGCGTTGGGGATATTGCGGCCCGGTCCTAATTTATATCCGCCGGACCAAAGCGCAGTCGAGCCGCCTTCATCTAAATTCATGGCGTTATCCATGCCTAAGGTTTTGAGCACTTTAGCGCTATCTTGCATTGTCGCATTCAAAACATCACCAATATAAACCGTACTGCCTTTATTGGCAACAAATCCTCTTGCGCCAATTTGCGCGAATTTTGCATCGCCTCCGCCGTTATAAACCACGTTCCCGCCTGAGACTAAAAGAGGGTAATTGGATAAAACCGCATCCACACCGGTATCTCTTCCCCACTCAAGCGCTTGCCCGACAAAACGTGCGCTGTTGCCGGAAAAAATAACCGCCGGATTTGTACTGTAAACATTGTTAGCAGAATTAAAATAAGTTTTATTTTTATTCATTACCAAAAGATCAAAAGAACCGGTTTTTCCCGCACAGCTTGGATATTCCGCCGGACAGAAGTACGAACCGTTAATCCCGGCAAAAGCACCGGATCTTGCCACATAATTGGACAAAGGCAGCACCGGACAATTATTTCCGCAATCGCTATCTGAGGCTGTATCAACAATTACTTTCGTCGAATTTAAATCCGCAGCCACTATATAAATAGTAAAACTTCCATTATCAGTTGTTACTGACTGGACCGAAAATCCGCTGCCGGGAGGGGTGTTGCTTTGAATCACGTTTTGCGGGGCCAAAACTTGAATTTGAGCAACAGCCAGAGCGTCCTCCTGCTTTTTAATATCTAATGCTAATGTCGTTAAACTGGCTGAACCGGAAGCATAATTTAATTGCGAGAGATAGTTGAGACTTTGGGCAAACTCTTTATCTAAATCGCCTGTGTCCTGTTTTTGCGCTCTTAAATCCGTGATCTTTTGATATAAATCTATGGAAGATTTATAAGCGGTTTGAATGTTATCGATATTCTTTTTTAAACCTAAATTAATTTTATACTGATCCTGACTTTGCAGACTATTGAGCCTTGCCGCAGTTTGTTTTAATTGATTTGAGAGCTTGGAAGAAGCCAGATTTTGATTTGTGATTTTAGAATTAAGAATAAAAACTGAAATTACTAGAACGATAAACAAAACCAAAAGAATAGAAACTGGAATTATGTATGTTTGAAGAAAAATTTTAAGCTTATCTAAATCCGGCCGGACAGATTTTATGGTCACCTAGAAATTATACTACAAATTTAGCGTCCTGCTTGTTTTGGAAGTGTTGGCCTAACTTCTTGATCAATAGGAGGAGTTGCATTTTTAAGAAGAAATTTAATCCACACCGTAAATTGACCATAGGAAATACTTGGATCAACGAGTGCATCGCGGATACTTTTTTCGGCCTTCAAAAATGAATCTTTTTCTCCCCTATGAAAATTGGGATCGTCACGAATGGACTTTGCTAAATCATCACGAAATCCCTTCATCTTATCAGGATCTTTTATTGTAGATACTGCGTATCGCACTGCATCCTCATCCCGCAAATTTTCGGCAGATAATCTATCTAAAAATTGGCTCTGACGTAAACCTGGTTTTATCATAAACACTTACTTTGCAATATCGCCTTGAGGATCAACTAAAATTGCGGTATCATCGCGATACATTGTATCGGTATCTTTCTGCGCATCGTCATCTTTAAGATTCGTTTCAATAAAATACAATGTATATCCCGGTTTTACCGTATATTGTTGAGTTTTATAAAATTTATTTTCCGAAGTTAATGTAATTCGTGTGGAACCATCAGGCATTGCTTTGGTCGCAAAAGCAAAACCAGCCATTGCCTGCTTTGATTCGGTAGAGATGGTTCCGGGGAAAATCCGGTAAGCATATTGGAGATTCGGAGAATCGCTGAACTTTTGCATCATTGTACCGGTTGGATTAGCCATGACTTTTGTCGGAGCAGGAGAAGTTGTTGCCGACATCGACTCCGAAGCGTTACTTCCTTTTTTAGCTAAAACAAAATAGTAAAATCCGCCGTATAAGATCACTACCACCACTATTCCCAATACTACCCACTGCCAAAGTGGTCTTTTTCCATAACCAGATTGTGCTTTTCCATCCATAAATACAATTTAATTCATGCTGGTGAGGATATATGTAATCTGCCTTACAGGTCTAAAGATTGAGGATTAACACTGGCCGTTTAGACAATTACGGGCATCTTCGCGGGGAATTAATATTAAAGGATGCACTGCTCCGGGGTAAACTTCTCCAACATAACAACCGTCAAAACTTCCCCGTTGTCCATTCCGGGCGTCAACAACTCTAAGAACAGGATATGCTTTCTGCGCAAATCTGCCGGACAACCATAAACCGTCTTGTGCAACATAATCAAGAGTAATCCTATGATCTTCCTTTAATGCGGCTCTAAATGCCAACACTTCCTTACTTGGATTTTGGGCATTAAGTACCGGTAAATAAAGCAGTTCACTAACACCTACCGGAGTTACCGGATTAATAAGCTCACGTTGATATGCAGCTTTTCTGGACTCCATTCTTAATAATTCAGGTGAAAACATTTATGTGGCGATTATAAAGAAAGCTAAATGTGAAGTCAACTATGAGATTCTTCCAGCCACTTCTGCACTTCCAAAGCAGCGGAACAGCCATGACCGGCGGCGGTTATTGCTTGTTTATATTTATTGTCGTGAACATCGCCGGCAACAAATACTCCGTCAATATTAGTTAAATAATGATCGTGGATTTTGATAAACCCTGCTTCATCCAAATCAATTCCAGCTAGATTTGTTGTATTTGGCATATGTCCAACCGCCACAAAAACACCGTCAATCGGCATTTCGCTAATCTCTCCCGTTCGACTATTCTTAATTTTAACTTTCTCCACCTTCTGCTCTCCTAAAATCTCCGTTAGCTCACTATTAAGCATGATTTTTATTTTCGGGTTTTCCTTAACTCTCTTTTGCATGATTTCCGAAGCTTTAAAAGCGTCGCGCCTGTGAATTAGCGTAACGCTTGCAGCAAATTTTGTTAAGACTATCGCTTCTTCCATGGCTGTATCTCCCCCGCCAACCACAATGATATTTTTATTTCGGAAAAAGACGCCGTCGCAAGGCGCGCAACTTGACACTCCACGACCGATTTTTTCTGTTTCCCCCGGAATATTTAACCATTTATTATTAGCTCCCGTTGCGATAATTATTGATTTTCCTTCATAAGTCTTGTCGCCGACTGAAATTTTGAATGGTTTTTTGGAAAAATCAACAGTGGTAAAATCATCATCAACAAACTCTGTGCCGAATTTTTCCGCCTGCTTTCGCATGCTTTGCATTAAATCCGGACCCTGAATTCCATCAGGAAAGCCGGGAAAATTTTCCACCAGCGTGGTTAACATCAATTGCCCTCCCTGCTTAACGCCGGAAATAACCAAAGTTTTAAGATCTGCGCGGGTGGTGTAAATCGCAGCAGTTAAACCTGCCGGACCTGAGCCAATAATGATTACGTCGTACATAATAAATAAGGTCAAAAATTAAAATTCAAAATGCAAAATTGAAATTAAAAACTTTAAAATTTCTACTTAAACTTTTGACCTTTGATTTTTGAATTTAAGCGCTAAGCACTTGCTCTATTTCTTTTTTATAGCTATCTTTACTCTGCGCCCCAACCAAGGCTTTTACAACTTGCCCGTTTTTAAAAAACAAAACGCTTGGTAGACTCATTACTCCAAAATTTCCGGCAATTTGGTTTTGATCAACATTTACTTTGCCAACCTTAAGCTTTCCGGCATATTCCGCTGCCAATTCTTCTATAATTGGTCCGACAATACCGCAGGGATGACACCACTCCGCCCAAAAATCTACCAAAACCGGTATTTCCGACTTTAAAACCTGGGCTTCGAAATCTTGATCTGTTAATGTTAAATCTGCCATATTTTCCTCCCGTTGTACCAACATAGCAGAGACTTTTCTCCCTGTCAACGAATAATTTTACTTATTCCCTGGGGACAATTTTTGTCCAATTAAACTAGAAGCAACTGCGACAATGCAACTTATTCCTGTTGCCTACCATAAAATATGTTAGACAAATTACAGTATCAATTACCAAATCCTCGTATTATTTATTCATTAAAAGGAGGTGAGCTATATGAATAGTATAAAAGATTCTCTTTTGGAATTAGGAAATGAGCTTCGAAAAGAGCAAAAGGAATTCTTCTTCCATAAAAAATCAGAAGAGGAGGAAGCTGAATACTTTAATTTTTTTAAATTCATTTTTCAGTCGCCGGATGCAAAAACTGGATTTTAGCTCTTGACAAAAGTTTTTGAAAAACTATACAATCCGCTTATGGCAAAAAGAACAATCGCAAAAAAGTTACCAGTTCTGGAACTTAAAAAACCAACACTAAGAGTCAAAGTCAAAACTAATTTTCCTCTAAAAGTAATGTTGGAAAAAGTAGATTGGAAAAAATTTATGCCAAAATCATCGAATCCAATATTAGTCGCACTTTTGGTAATTGCAGCCTTTTTAATCGGAGTTTTGTTTACCAAAGTGCAGTATCTTGAAAAGGGACAACTGGCAGCCGGAACCGGAACGCAACCGGCAGCAGTACCAACCCAAGCCGCAGGCGCAGGAGCCAAAGTGAATGTGGCCGCAGGCCACTTCCCCATTAAAGGCAATTCTAAAGCAAAAGTAACCATTGTTGAATTTGCTGATTTTAGATGCCCATTCTGCGAACAATTTTTTACTAACACCGAACCGCAAATTATCAAAGACTATGTTGATACGGGCAAAGTTAAATTTGCCTTTAGAAATTTTGCTTTCTTAGGCCCGGCATCAGTTACGGCTGCCGACGCTTCGGAATGCGCAAATGACCAGGGAAAATTCTGGGAATACTATGATTACCTTTATAAAAACCAACCGGATGAATCCAATACGTCTATGTACAACACCGACACGCTTACTCAAGCCGCTGTTGGATTAGGTATGGACGATAACACGTTTAGAACCTGTCTTGATGGCAAGAAAGATGAAGCTAAAGCCAATGCGGATATGGCAGACGGACAAAAAGTAGGCGTTTCCGGTACACCAAGTTTCTTTGTTAATGGTATTTCCCTAGTCGGAGCCGAGCCATACGATTCATTCAAAACAATTATTGACCAGGAATTAGCCAAAGCCAAGTAATCAATCTCCTACTTCATCCTTAATCTTGACAATAAAATATCCTAATTGTATTATTGCTGAAACTTAATTATGACAGCCGACCAACGAGCATCAACAAACGCCCAGGCCGAAGCAGCGGCAAAAGCCGAACAAGAAACAAAAACTTGGACATTTAAAAAAGCGCTGGCAATGCGCATGGCGGGCAATCCCCGACTCAACCCCCGCGCTGTTCCAGAAGAGTTTCAAGAAGATTTTCTAGAAGGTTACGCATTTTTACACCCTAAAGATACTACCCCTCCATCATCATGGAAAATTAGAAGCGTTAAAAAACGATTATTCGGCAGACCCGGAAACACCCTATTTGATTTTGGCTTTCAAACAGCTTTAGATTTATACGCAATACACCTTAATTCTCGTATAAACACTTTCGGGCTGGGACATGATGCTCTTCTCTCCACCGACGCTTATGTTATTGAAAAGCTGGCAAATGCCGAAGCTGACATTATGCTTTTGAACGCTAATATTATAAAAGGATCAAATATTGTGGAATTAAAAGGAATGGCTGCCGGACTGCAGTGGGTGGCCGGACACCATGACCTTCCGAATAGGTACATCGCACCGCCACAAATTTAAATTACCCTAAGATCTGGATCAATCCCCCTTTAAGTAAACCGCGTTACGAGGAAGATAAACAAAACTCCAATTATCGTTAATCCGATCATTTTAAACGAACTATGTTCACTGTGCGCTTCGGGCAAAAGGTCGCTCGCTCCGATATATAACAAGAACCCCGCAAAAAATCCAAGATACAAAATTAAAATTTGACTTGGAATTCGAAGCAATAATGTTGACGCTGCTCCAATAAGAGGCGTTGTCGCATCAACTAATAATAAAATTAACGCTCTTTTGGAACTGTTTTTATGGCTAAGCATCAAAGTCACTGTATTTAATCCATCTGAAAAATCGTGGGCAATAACCGCTATCGCTACTATTAATCCGACTTGAGGACTAACTTGAAATCCAAGACCAATTCCAACGCCATCCAAAAAACTATGGAAAGAAAGTCCCGAGGCGCTAATTAAACCGACCGTCGGATGCCTGTGTGGAGCATACTCTTCTTCGTGACGTCTGTTGTGAATAAGTGCATACTTTTCCAAAATATGAATTACCAAAAAACCGCAAATCAAAGCGATTAAAGTCGGCGTAACATCAAAACCTTTTCCTCTAGATAAAGAAAAAATCTCCGGCATAATATCAAAAAAGACAACTCCCATTAAAACGCCTGCGGTTAAACTCATTATTAAATGCAGCTTGTCTTTATTTTTTAAAGCAAATAAACCTCCCGAGAAAGTTGAAATAAAGGTAAAAAATGATAATAATAACACTTCCATAATTATTTTTGACAGGCTGAACAAAGTCCGAAAAATTCCATTGAATGACTTTGCACTTTAAAATTTTTGTTTTTTTGAATTTCGTTTTCTAATTTCTCAACCACGTTTGCCTCGACATCTTGAACCCTACCGCAACTCGTGCAGACCAAGTGGTGGTGATGATGATTTGTTTTGAACTCATACCTGTATTTCCCTTCTCCAAATTCCACCCGATCAATTATTTGATTTTTAAAAAGAAAATCTAAAATCCTGTAAACCGTTACTTTATTTGTGTCTAACTTTTGCAATCTTAAATATTCAATAATCTGCTCTACATCTACCGGAGCTTTTACGCCTGAAAGAAACTCGCTTATCGCAAGCCTTGCCGGTGTTTTTTTAAAAGTGAATTGAATTTGGGTCATAGTTAAAGTATTATATGCAACTTAGTTGCATTTGTCAAGGAGCAAGCATTGCTTGCGACGCGAATCCCGTAGATACGCCCTTTCGACACGAGGACGTAGGCCTCGGGAGAAAGTAAGTATTCTAGCGGGATCAAGTATTAATGTAAAATTTCGAAGCTCTGGAATTTTTCCATTTCTTCTTCCCAATCAACTATCACGGATTTTATTTCGGATAGAAATGGTCCCTTTTTGCAAATCTTAATCAGTTTTTCTATTTCTTCTTTCGGACCTTGAATCAAGGCCTCCACTCTTCCGCCATCAATATTTCTGACCCAGCCTTTTAGTCTAAGTTTTTTGGCATTCCATTTTACGAAGCGCCTATACCCCACGCCCTGCACAAATCCTAAAACAATAATTTTTGCTTGCATATTATTTTTCTACCTTTGAGGCTTTCTCAGTTTTTAATTGTTTTAACTTCCACAAAAACAAAGCTATTTTATTGTCCGCCGTGCTGTCTTTGACAAACGACATAACTTGTTCCAAGACCGAGCGGTGGTTTGTTTTGGCAATTTTGATCCACATTCCCCTATTTTTATAGTCATTCATTTCTTCCGCCAAATAAATTCCGAATGACTGAAACTCACGGGAAATATACTTATCCTTAACCGGATCGAATTTTTTAAGAATTTTTCCTATCTGCTGCATGAAGACATTATACTTAATACACTACTGGTTGACAAACTGAAGATATTCATTCATATTTATTATATATGGGACCCAATGAAGCACAGCCAGCAGATGTAGGCGAAGCAGCCATTGCCGTAGATGCAAACAAAACTCCCCCGGTAGCGCCTGAAACAGGTGTTATTACAAGAGAAGCAGTAACTCAAATTGAAACACAAAAAAGAGAGGTTTGGAAGAAAACTATGGATGAAATTAGGGCAAGTCGGGATGCCCAAGGAGATTATTTCGCGCAATATGGACAACCCGGAGAAAAAAATGATGCCTTAGTACTAATTGGTCCCGGGCCAAATTTGGTAAGCGCAGTGGACTTTGTGGCATTTACCCAAGATGGACCGGTAGTGATAACCGGAACGGATAATAATATGATTTCTGGAGTTGACGCTGCTGTATTGGCAAGAGCTAAAGGAGAAGATGGAGGAAAGAATATAGAAAATGGATATCATTCTGATACTCCCGGTAAGGCATATATAGATATACCAAGACATTCCGAATTTACCGATTGTCCCGTTACTCCTGTCACAGACCCTAGGATTATTAAACAATTCATTGATGCAAGTTTGGCAAGAGCTGAATCACCCGGACCAAAAAAACTAGCCGCTGCAACAGCTAGTATTGAAATGGCTGGTCAGGTATCTTCTCTTATACAAGGATTGCCTCCTAGAGTTTAACTTATTTCGTATTAAAGCGGTTCATGGCTTTTTCCAAGCCCTCTTCCAAGGAGTCTTCGATTGCTTTCATGCTTTTTTTGACAATTTCTCTGGCCTTCCCTTTTTCGCCTTCGGAAAATTCTCCCAAAACAAAGTCGTCAATTGGTTTCACCTTTGACTTTTGATCTTTGAATTTTGAATTATCATCTCCAATTCCTATCCTAAACCGCCAAAATTTATCGGTTCCCAAATGTTCGATGATGGATTCCACTCCTTTATGCCCTGCCGATGCCCCGCCGAATCTTATTTTCATTCCGCCCAGCGGCAAATCAACTTCATCGTGTACTATCCAAACGTCTTCGGACTTAATTTTATAAAATTTTGCTATTGAGGAAACTGCCAGGCCTGAACCGTTCATAAAAGTCAGCGGTTTTGCCAAAATTACTTTTTCCACCTTTCCTTTTTTAGGTTGCCAGTTAATCTCAGTAACCTCGCTTTGAAATTTCTTTTTTTCTTCCCATGAATTTTGCAAAGAGGATGAAAAATCCTTTAGAAATGCGTCGACCACCATAAATCCAAGATTATGTCTGGTTTTTTCATGTCTTAAACCAGGATTACCGAGTCCAACTATTAATTTCATAATAATACGAGATCCTCCTCAAATCGCTCCGTGAGCCGTGAACGGATAGTTCTGAAAAGGAGAACGGCAAGATGAGGATGGACAAGTCCAACTATTAGCTTCATAAATTACATTTTAACACTTTCCAACAAGAATACTGTAGTTTTAACTACATAAAAATATGCCTAAATAATAAGCAATATATCGATATTTGCCATGTGTATGGCCTTATTTATAGTAAGATTCTACTTGGAATAAGATATAAAAAGCGATTGCCGCGCCGACCAAAGCCCAGACAACATCCCCCACTCTAAGGGAAACGACTGAACTTAAAACTGCCAACACTTCACTTACAACCAATAAATTCCAACCTCTTACTTTTCGGTTCTTTAGCGGGGCAAAAGCCAAAACCATAACTGCACCCTCTACTATTGCTACAACCGCAGAGACTAATAATAATACCGAAAATCCTGCTCCTGCGTACATTGAAGCCAACGGTGAAAATGCTGTAAATATACCTAAACCGCCTATGCCTGCTAAAACTGCTAATGCTCCAAATACCAAAGCGATCCATGGCGCTACGGAAACCAAAACGTCAGTGGCGTTTTTTGGCAAAGCTGGAGCTTTTACGTAAAGCTCTTTAAGGGGTTTTAAAAGTTCCTTTATTTTTGCGTCCATAATTTTCACCTCCTTCTTTGCCCGCCGCTAAGTCGCTGTCCGAAGAACATCGGACCAAGACTAGGCGGGCCCATTTAAACTTTATCCTGCTGCAATTTAAAAGTCAATTCCCAATTGAGACTTTGTTTCCTTTTGTTTCTCGGTTGTTTTTTTGTCATCCCAAATTTTAACAATTCCGTATCGTCCGTCAAAGCCCGGCAAAATCACGATATCCCCCCGTCTTACCTTATCTACGCCCTCTGCTACTCTTATCCCCGCTTCTTTTTCTAAATCGGCAACCGGAGTTTTGAGTAAAATATTTAATTCCGAACCAAATTTTTTACAAAGTTGATCAAACAGATCCTTTACTTTTTGCGAAGAAACAGTTGAATGCAAGCTTTCGGCAATAATTTCGTTTAAAGGAACCAGTTTTACAAATGGCGGATGCTTTTTTGTTGGATTGACTATCCACTTAATGCCATTTGCGTTTAGTTTTGAAACTTCATCGGGAAATCTGTCGGTTTTTGCCAGCTCTTCAACCCGGTGCATTACTCCGACTGTTAACGGCCGGTGGCAAACAGGACAAATGTCTCCGTCCAGTTTTGTTTGTTTTGGATCCTGAACAAAATTGCAATTCCTATGCCCGGTATAATGATATTTCCCTTCTTCCGGATAAAATTCAATCGTATAACCAATCTTAAGCCGCCCCTCTGGTTTTTGCTTAATCGCATCGATAATATCTTGATAAGTAAGTTTGAATTTTAAATCTTCGTCTTTGGTTACAAGCACTGTCGCCTCCCTCCCCATTTTAGGAAGACTATGCGCATCAGAAAAAGAAATAAGCGAACGGTTTTCCAACTCTTTTATCTGCCAATTCATATAAGGATCGCTGGAAAGCCCGGTTTCAATCGCGTAAATTTTATCCGCGTATTCACCGAAACAATCGTCAATTGAATCAAATCCCGAATTTGAACCATATAAAGCAAACCACGGTGTCCAAGCATGACACGGAACCAATAAAACGTCTTTATCAATTGAATAAATGAGCTCCATTAATTGAATCGAAGACAGTCCGATAATCGGGCGGCCGTCAGAAGACAAATTACAACCTCTTTTGATAAGCTCGGAGGCGATTTTTTCTGAAGATTCGATGCTTGGAGAAAAAACCAGATTATGAATACGGTGAACTTGGCCTTTTTGTGTATAAATACAGGAGATTTCCGTTGACAAAATAAAGCGGGTTTTAAAATCAGTATTATTCTTAATTTTGAAGATTCCGTTTGTATCCTCGATTAGTTCCTGTTTAATTTCCCGAAGCCATAGTGGATGTGTCCAATCGGCAGTTGAAAGAACGTCCAGGCCCTTTTTAGTCCCCCACAAAGCCATGTTATAGAGGTTCATCTCTTTACTGACAGCTCTACTATATTTTGAATGTAAATGTAAATCAGCTACAAATTCCATAATCCGATTCTAGCACAAATTTGCTTATTGAAAAGGTTGCTAAACAAGTGTGTAATTAATAGATGGCGTTATTCTCACGCAAAGAATTAGGAAATTCATTTGATCTCCAATCTACCGTTATAATTGAAAATACACGTACGGGAGATATTCAAGAAGTAAGCTTAGGGGATTATCTTACCATATCAGTAACCGAGCATATGCAAAAAATTGCTGAAATTCGAGCTGCTAATCTTCAGCCGGAAAAACCCCGGAGACTTCCGAGAACAGCCATTGTATTTAAAGTACCCGTATTGAGGCAGTTAGCAAAAATTTCAAGATGAACTATTGCTTCCCCTGCTGCCCATACATTTCGATAAGTTCCGTAACTGAAGTTGCGTCTTCGGCTTTTTTATCGGCGTTTCTAAATGAAACTAAACGCGGGAATCTTAACGCATACCCCGGTTCCGTGGCGGTTTTGCCGGCGGTATGAATCGGACTTCTGGTAATTTCATCCGCCAAAACTTCAATGACAATTTCCGGCCGGATCCAAACAGACGGAAGAATGACTGAATTAACTCTTGCCGGCTTATGCTCCAAGCTTATTTTATCCGCTCTTTTGTGCACTTCTCTCCACTCTTCGTCGGTCAAACCTGTTCCGATTTTACTGACTGACACAAACTCGTCTTTTTCCGCATCATAAACTCCAACCAGCAGTGCTCCCGCACCAAAAGCTGTCCGCTTCCCTTTCCCGCTGATATAACCCAAAATAACGCAGTCAATCGTATCATTTAATTCACCGCTTGAATGGCGCTTGAGTTTTACCCAATTAAAATTCCTCGCCCCAGCTTCGTATGGACTTTCCATTTTTTTGATTACCAAGCCTTCCAAGCCTTTGGAAATCGCATCTTCCAGTAAAACCGATAAATCTTTCGCATCGAAAATTGTCTGGTTTTTGGTCCTAATTAAAACGTCGTCTTCCGGCAAAACTTTTTTTAAAATTTCCATTCTTTTAGTCAGCGGCTCGTCTATTAAAGATTCCCCGTCTTTATATAAAATGTCAAAGACAAAGGCTTTAAGCGGCAAACTTTTGGCCATTTCTTCAATCCCGTGTTTTCTGCGTCTCTTGGTGGTTTCTTGAAATGGTAGAAATTCCTCCGATTCGGGATTGTAAGCCAAGGCTTCGGAATCCAAAATAATTGTTTTGGCTTTAATTTGTTTTTTGACAGCTGTGATTAATTCGGGAAACATGTGCGTCATTTCTTCTAGATTCCTTGAGAACATTCTCACTTCGTCGCCGTTTTTATGAATTTGCACCCTGAATCCGTCATATTTGTACTGCGCATCAACAACAATCATTTTCTCGATGACTTTTTCGGGATTTGGTAATCTTTCACATAATTCTGAACGGACCGGATAACCCACCATTAGTTTTAGTTTTTGAACCGCGGGCAAACCTTTGTCCCACAAAGTTTTGGCAATTAACCCAAGATCCGAAGTACGGTTATATGCTCCCTCCAATAGTTTCCGCTGTGATTTATCGCCTAACTTTGCCGTGGCTAAAGCATCTAAAACCGTCGGATCGCCGATTCCTAAGCGCGTATTTCCAAGCGGAATTCTGACTAAATGCTTGGCTGAAATCGGATCAATTTTCCGCAAAAGATCCGACAAAAGAATTTGTCTTTTTTCAACCGTTCCATTTCCCTTAGTATTAGCAATTTGCATTAAAATGTTGAATACCTCCTCTACCGACATTTGGGATTTGGGATTTGGGATTTGGGATTTGATGTTCAACTGCTCTGCAGCTTTCCCCATATCCCCCAAATCTTGATAATCTTTTAACACCTTGTCCTTGGTTGATCCGTAGGCCATGGCCAGCGCTTCCGCCACGGTTTTTTCCGCCATGCCGATTTCAATCGGTGCAAAAAACGGCGCCAGCCGCCCTTGAATTAAATAAACAATTTTTTCGATTTCACTCGATGGAGTTTTTTTAAACAACTCCGATAAAATCTCAATCAAAGCCAATCTTGAAGCTGTATTGTCTAATTTTTCAAAATATTCCGTTAATTCACTAAATTTCATAATTATTAATCGGTCATTATATACCGTGCGCCTTTGGTAACGCCGTGTTTTTTGATAATTCCGGCCTCAACTAAAACTTTTATTTCATTAAGAACTGTATCTTCGGAAACCATTGGGAAAAGCTGTTCAAACGCCTGATTTTGCAAATAACCGATTTTTTGGATGTATTCGATAATTTTGAGCTGTCTCGGAGTAAGCATTATTGGATTACCGCCTAATTTTTCCTTGATTTTGGCGTCAATTGAAATTCCCTCTACTTTTCGCCTGATTTTTTCCAGCTCAATTGAAAGTCCTAAAGTGAAATATTCAAGCCAATGTGTTAAGTCGCCGTCGTTTTTCTCCACACTTTGCAACGCTTCGTAATAAGAGGTTGCGTCTTTATCAAAATATTCCTCAAGTGAAAAGAACTTTCGAATGTCATAGCCATCCTGGTACAAAATCAAAGTCGCCAGAGCTCTCGCCACCCTGCCGTTTCCGTCTAAAAATGGATGAATTCTGACTAATTCGTAGTGAACGATTCCCGACTTTAAAACCGGATTAACCTCTTCGTCGTGAGCGACATCAACAAATTCCAGTAAATTTCTGATCTGAAACGGCACTGCCACCGCCATTGGCGGCCGGAAAGAAATTTCCCCGGTTTGACTGTTTTTGACAACGACCTGCGTTTTTCGAAAAATTCCACATTGTTCATCCGCCAAAATCTTTTCAACAGTTAGCTTATGCAGTTGTTTTACCAAATCCTCATCAATTTTAATGGCTGAATTTTGTTTTTTGAATTGGTCGATGTAATCCATTACTTTCCGGTAGTTAATTACCTCCTGAATATCACGGTCACGCGCCGCGATTTGTTGCCCCGCCAAAACCTTCTCGGCTTCGGTTAAATTGAGCTCGTTTCCCTCAATGTGTGTTCCATAATGCACAGTTCTAACCATGGCATCTTCCCGGAATTCTTTTTCAAAATATGGCAAAAGTGGCGCATTATCAATAACTTCTTTTGAGGCTTCAATACTTCCAATGTTTTTGAGGACTTTATTGGTAATTGTGAATTTAGGCGTATACATAAATGAAATTCCTAATTTTTAATTTCAGCGCGGGGAGATATAAAATTTTTGCTGCTTTCATTCGAACGTCCGAATTTTAGGTTTAGCTTTGATAAACTTGAGCTGAAAGCGAGAAAATTTTGTATCGACCTAAGCGCTGAAATTATTATAGCAAATTACCGAGCAATTCCCTACTTTGTGTTATAATTACTATATGCCAAAAACAAAGACAAAAGAAAACAAAAAACTACACGTTGAGATCATCAAACAAATAACAGTTTTATCTACTAGTGGCTTTGGCTTGGTCGCCGCGCTTGCCTGGAACAGTGTTATTCAGGAATTTGTCAATACTTATGTTAAAAAGTGGCTTCCCGCAGGCAGTGGAATAATTTCACTTCTGATTTACGCTTTGATTATTACAACCTTAGCAGTATTTGTTACTCTCCAACTTTCCAAACTCTCCGAAAAACTGCAAAGTTAAATTTCTTTCATTACAACGGGTATCTCTGTGGCTAAATCTGAAGAATTAAAATATACTCCCACTCGTTTTGCTAAAGATTCACCGGCTTTCTTGTTAATAAATGATGCGGCTGTAGCCGACAAAAAAGCTTCATTTTTACAATAAAGTGAAGCTACTAATCCTGCTAAAACATCCCCTGTTCCCCCTTTAGTCATTCCCGCGTTTCCGCCCTTAATTTGCACTGTCTCCGTTCCATCTGAAGCTAAATCCACCTCCCCTTTCAAGAGCACCACGCAATTATATTCTTTGGCAAACATTTGAACCTGATCTTCAATCTTTGCATTTTGCATTGTATTTTTAAGTTTTGAGTTTTGAGTTTTGAGTTTTAATGTTTCAAACTCTTTATGATGCGGAGTTAAAATCGCATTGTGAGGAATAAGTTCCGGATTGATGACCTGAAGTGAGCCTCCATCAACCACCCATTTTTTGTTTGGATAGTTTTTGAATAACTTTTCCGTCAGCCCTTTCGTATCATCATCGCCCTGCTCTGCTCCATCTTCCCGCGGTAAGCCGGGGCCGATTAAAATACAATCCGCTTCTTCAATGTAATGCTCAATTTTATTTCTAGGCACTATAATGCCATTTCTAAATTCCTGTTTTTCTCTTTCAACTAATTCGTTATTTTGCGGAACCGATGAGTAAAAAACCATATCTACGATTCTTGATGCCACTTGCAAAGACCATAAAGATGCCGCGTGGAACAGTACGGAGCCGCCGATTATCAAAAGCTTCCCATTGTCTCCTTTATGCGAGCCGGAAGCCGGCACATACAACTTTTTTAAATCATTTTGATCGAATTCATTCATAACGTTTCTAAAAACCAGTCTACCGCAATTTTATGAAAATCCTCCATAGCTTTTGGATTAGCACTTAGACTGTGCCCAGCATTTTTTTGGACGAATAGCTTTCTTTGTTTTGCATTTTCAGCCACATCGAAATATTTATTTACAGCTGCTTCCGGAATCAATTCGTCATTTTCCGCCCTGACAACCAACAAACTTCCTTTAAACCTGGAAAGCCCGTTGTAAGAGCTTGAATTTTCTCGATTTGCTTTTCTCTGATGATAATCGTCCTCAACATAGCCTTGTATATTAGAATCTTCATCAGAATAAGTAGCAGGCACTCTTAAAACTACGGATTTTATAAAATCGCAATTGCTTAAAACCATTCCCGCAATATATCCACCAAAACTTGTCCCCTGAATTCCGATTCTTTCTCGGTCCACGTTTTGTCTTAAAATAAATTCAAGACCTGCTTTTCCATCTTCAACTCCCATTGAGTGTGTTTGATCTTTGAAGTCTCCATCGCTTTCTCCGCAGCCGCGGAAGTCAAAAGCTAAAGCCAAAATACCATCTTGAGCAAGCTTTTCTGCCATTGGTAAGTAATTTGTTCTATCTGAACCTCGTCCGTGGAAAAAAACAACCGCCGGAAACGGACCTTTGCCTTCAGGAATAAACAGCGAGCCGCGAAGTGTCTCATTCCCTACTTTAAATTCTACATTCTGTTTTTTCATTTTGTAAAATTGATTATCTTCATTGATTTTAGCAGTTTTGCGGGGATAAATTCGCGATGAGTTGTGGTCATAATCGTCTGCTGTTTACCAATTTCCTCTAAGATCAACACAATATGATCTTCATCTAATTCCGAAAATATATCATCTAAAATTAAAGCCGGCCTCTCGCCTAAAGTTTTTTCGACATACAAAAGCTCCAGCGCCTTAAGTTGTAAAATTGCCAAACGCTGCTGGCCGCGGGATCCGAAGAATTTGACGTTATGAGTTGTGTTTTTTGAATCATTGAACATCAGAATTGAAAAATCGTCTCTATGCGGTCCCACCAAAGTCACTCCCGCCGCCACCTCTTCCTTTTCATATTGCAACAGTCTTTGCTTTGAAATTATGCTCTTGTCATATTCCACTATAAAATCAAAAATGTCTTTTGCTGATGAGTTTAAGAAATTGATGAATTCTTCCCGCTTTGCCGTTATAATATTTCCGTTTTCGATCACTAAATTATCCCAATATTCAAACTGTTTTTCGTTTCTTAAGCCGGTTTCTCTTGCCTGCTCCAACAATGCATTTCTTTGCCTTAAAGCCTTTGTATAAGCAATTACGGCAACTCGATAATTTCTATCAACTTGTTCCAATATTTGATCCAGGAAATTACGCCTTAGTGATGGCGAATCGACGATAATCTCCAAGTCTTGAGGCGAAAAAAGCACGGCTAAAAAGTGTCCGGCAAAATCTACCCGACGTTTGGCAACTCCATTCACTAAAAACTTTTTATATTGTGATCCGCCGTTAACCATGCCATTTGTTACGACAACTTCTAATTCAATTTCTTCCGTTGCGCCCTGCCCGCCATCGCTACGCTCAGGCGTTTGCAGGCGGGCTTTTACTCTCCCAACCTCTTCTTGAAAAGAAAGCATTTGCACATCCTTGTCGGTCCTAAAACTTTTACCGGTCGATAAAAGATAGATTGCTTCGATCAGATTACTTTTACCGGAAGTGTTCGGGCCGATAATCAAAGTGGTATTTTCAAAGCTAAATTCTTCTTTTTTGTAGCTTCTAAAATTTTGTAGAGAAATTGACTTTAACATATATTTTAGTGCGGGGAGATTACAAAATTTTCGCTGCTTTCATTCGAATTCCTTAAGCTTGAGCGTGCGTTATCGTGCAGTATGAGCTGAAAGCTAGAAAATTTTCGTAAGCGACCAAAGCACTTCGTGTGGCTATTCTATCACAGTTCCGAGGAATTTTTCGTGATTGAAGTATTTTCGGACATTATCAAAATCCGCTCCGGACAAAACAGTTACTCTTACTCCTATTTCTTCTGCTTTTTTGGCCGCCACCGGATCAAAAGGCGTATTCATTCTTGGCACCCATTCATCTCCAACCATTTTTCGAAAATCTGCCCAAGAGCATTTATCCATTGGTTTTGCATCTGGAAATTTATTTGGATCTTTGTCGTAAACCTGTTTTACGTTGCTTAAATTAACAACTTCCCGAACATCATAATCTTCACAAAGCATGATCGCGTCATAATCCGTTGACCATCCCGGCTTCCAACCGGCTGCCACCACCACCTGCTCGGTGACTTTTCTGATAATTTCGTAGTGTTTAATTATGTAGGGGTGGGCAATATCGCGGAAAATGGTGCGGACGAGATGAGCATTAAGTTTGGTGGTATGAATTCCCAACCAGTCCAAATCGTCTCGAGTAAGCTCTCCTCCAATTACCTCTTTACCCGCATCGATATAGTGTCCTGCTGTGGATCCACCCCCAATAACCAAAAAAAACTGGCGGTTTGGATGTTTCGTCAGTTGGTCTCTTATGAATTTATTTAGTTCTGATAAAAACTTCGTGTCAATCCCACCGTTGGGAACGACGAGGGAGCCTCCGATGGACATGACTATTCTATCTCTAGTTGCCATAAGTCTTTGTTTCTTGTTCTAAATGCTATCATTAATCGCCCCAAAAAGCAACATAATTACTTTTGGTGTTTGGGACAAAAATATGTTCCGCGGCCGCCGAGTTGGATTTTTTCGATAATTGAACCACAGATTGAACATTTCTTCTTTTCTTGTCCGTAAGCTAGAAAATGCTGTTGGTATTCTCCATCTTGCCCTAAAGCATTCACAAAATTTTCATCCGATGAACCACCGTATTTTAAACTCTTATTAATTACTTCAAAAATTGCTTTATAAAGTAATTCTGTTTCTGATTTAGAAATATCTTTCGCTCTCCTTTTTGGGTTTATTCCGGCCTTAAATAGCGCTTCGTTGGCATAAATATTGCCGATTCCTCCGATTTTTTTCTGATCCATTAATAAAACTTTTATTGCTAATCCGCTCTTCCCTAAGATTGATTTAAAATCATCTAAATTTAAAGTTTTCTGCCCAAAATCGGGGTTATTGAAAGGTTCCGGCCCCATTTCTTTAAAGAATGGCAAGGTTTTTACATCTTCTTTTTTGATTACTTTGATATAACCAAACCGACGAAGATCATTAAAATACAATTTTGCGCCCTTGTCTAAAATAAAAATGACGTGGCTATGCTTGCCCGGCAAACTTCCACCGGCTTTTTGAGAAATTGTAATATTTGCAGTAGAACTGTCGCGGAAAATTAATTGCCCGGTCATTTTTAAATGAATTACTAAATCAAAATCATGATTAAGCTCAATAATTAAACCCTTCCCCACTCTTTTGATACTCGTGATTTTCGCGCCGATGATGTTTTGAATGTCGCCCTGAAAAATCTTCGGCACACGGATCTCAACGTCTTCGATTTTGTGTCCGACAAGATATTTTTTTAAACCTAATTTTAATGTTTCAACTTCTGGTAATTCCGGCATAATTTTTACAAAAATCATTGCGCGGGGAGATACAAAATTTTTGCTGGTTTCATTCGAACCTTCAGATTTCAGGTTGAACTTCTTAGATCCTTGAGCTGAAAGCGAGAAAATTTTGTATTGACCTTAGCGCACTTTTGATTCCACAAACTCCTTAATTTCTCTTTTGAATCTCTCTTTGGAGAATTTTTCGGCTTGATCAACACAATCTTTTGCATTGAACTTTAAACTCTCGAATTTTTTGACCGCCTCAATTAGCCCATCAACCGAATAATTATTGAACAAAACTCCGGTTTTGCCGTCAATTACCGTTTCCTTATATCCCCCGCCGTTAAACGCAATAACCGGCGTTGCGCAAAGCATAGATTCAACCGGTGTAATTCCAAAATCCTCGTCTTTAGACAGTGCCAAAAAGCCTTTCGCGCCTTTATAAAGCTTGACTAATTCTTCATCGCTGACTTGGCCTAAAAACTCCACCTTGTTCTGCGATTTTTTAATCAGTTGATTATGCTCCGAATAATATCCGGCCGGCGACCCGGCAATTTTTAACTTAAAACCTGACTTAATTGCTGCCTCAACCGCCAAATCCAGGCCTTTTGCCCCCACGATTCGCGAAACGATAAAATAGTAATCTCCTTTTTTTTCACCTTGAGCTGAAAGCGAGAAAATTTTCGTATCGACCTGGGCGCCATTTAGTGAAACCGGCGGATAAATTACCGTTGAGTCTCTTCTATAAAACTTTTTAATTCTTGCGGCAACCTCATTTGAATTGGCAATAAAATAATCGACTTTTTGCGCTTGCTTAAAATCATAAAGCCGCAAAAAATGCCCGACGATCGTAGCATAAACTTTAACCGGCCAATACTTTTGGAAATTAACCGAAGTGTTATATCCATAGAGCCAACGCGGCGGCGTATGGCAATAACAAATTTCCGTGAATTTGTCCCCGGACTTTTTAAAACCTTTGGCAATGTACCAACTGGCGGATGAAATCACTAAATCATATTTTGAAAGATTAAAACTTCCCCAAATCAGTGGTGTTAAAAATCTTAAAGGACTATAAAGCCTAGCGAAAAACCAGGGTATATTTTGTACCCAAGAAGCAATAATTCTCTTGTCTTTGAAGTGCTTATACCCTTCGGAGTTTTGCTTGTAGAATGAGGTGTAAATCGGCGCATCCGGAAAAATCTCAGTTAAAGTTTCCAAGACTCTTTCCGCCCCACCGAACTCTTTGATGTAATCATGAACTAACGCAACTTTCATATTTTAACTTCTAAAAGACTTGAAAAAACTTCATCTGCTCCTTTTTCCCTGAGTTGTTTTCGAGTTTCTTCATCACGGCTTACTCCATATGCCATCATTCCCGCGGCTTTTGCTGCCCGAACGCCGTTTGGTGCATCCTCAAATACCAGACAATCTTTAGGATCTACATTTAATTTTTTAGCTGCTAATAAAAAAATGTCCGGAGATGGCTTTAACCTTTCTAACTCATCTCCGGTAACGATTGCTTCGATGAAGCTTTTGATGCCTAATTGTTCTAAAATTTTCTGCATTCTATCTTTATGTGGTCCACTTGTTGCAATAGCCATTCTAATTCCTTTAGTAGAAAGTTCTTTTATTAAATCCAGCGCTCCTTCCATAGGAGGAATATTTTTATCTAAGTGCACAAAGAAACGTTTTTCTCTTTCCTTAGCTAGTTCTTGCACACTGTCTTTAAGATCAAATTCTTCTTTGTATATTTCTACCGTACGCAGATTACCTGTTCCAAGACGTCTTCTAAAAAGTTCCTCCGTAGGCTTGAAGCCTTTTTCTCCAAGCATTTCTAAATCAACTTGCTCCCATAGGGGCTCCGTGTCCATTAAAACACCATCGAGATCAAAAATTACTGCTTTCATTATTTTATAAATTCCTCCAATTCTTGCATAAATAATTCCGGCTTTTTCAAAAACCAATAATGATTTCCCTCTGCTACCTTTAGTTTCGCTCCATTGATCGCTTTTTGCAAATTATAACCGTTTTCAATTGGAATTAATTCGTCTTCTTTGCCCCAAAGCATAAGGATTGGAAAACTTGCCGACAAGTGAGCATTTGCATTGATAATGTATTTAGCATCCCTAATTAGCCTCCTCGGAGCATGAATTTGGTAGAAAAAATCCCTGATTAAGGTTTTCGAAAGGCTGTCGGGATGAATAATAATATCCAAAGATTCTTTAAACCATCTTCTTACCCATTTCGACATTGTCTTGTCTGTCACAGCCCCTAGGCTGTCTATCAAAATTAAAGCTTTTATTTTTTCCGGAAAATTAGAGCAAAAATCTACGGCCGAAATTCCGCCGGCAGAATGCCCGATGACAATAACTTTTTGCGTTTCGATAACCAATTCTTCAATTATTTCTTCATCTGTTTTAAAGTTGGCAAAAGAACGGAAAAAGGGAGCAATAACTCTGTACCTACGGGCTAAAACTTTAATTAGATTTTGACAGGAATATGGACTCACTCCCCAACCGTGGAAAAAAAGAATTACATCGCTCCGGTCTTCTCCTTCATCTAAGTATTTCAGTCCGCCTTTTTTAAAAATCTTCATAGTAAATTCATCTGCCCGCTATTATTCTTGTCTTCTGAAGTTTTTTGTGAAGATTGCGTTTGAACTCTAACCGCTTCTTTTTTCTCCAACCGTCCTAAAAGACTTTTAAATCCGAATTTTTCAAATACTTTCTTTAACTCTTTTCTGTCAATTTTCCCAATTTCAGCTTCAAATTCTTCGAATTTTACCGGCGCGTCAAGAACAATCGTTGCTAGTTTTTTAGCTAAAGCCGCCTGCTCTGCATCGTTTGCCAATTTCTCTTGAATTTGTGGCGAAAGTTCCGCAAGATGTTCATAAACCCCTTCCAAAGTTTGATACTTGTTAAGAAGTATAGCAGCGGTTTTTGGCCCGATACCGGTCACTCCCGGATAATTATCCGATGAGTCTCCAACAAAAGCCTTATAATCGACAATCTGCCATGGCTCCAAACCATATTTTTCCCTGACTTTAGTCTCATCAAACAAAGTCATTTTGGTCATGCCGATTATCGGCGCCAGCATCAAAACCTGATTGTTTACGAGTTGCAGCAAATCTCTGTCCCCCGAAACAATTACCGTCTGCAAATTTTTCTCTTTTGCCGACTTGGCAATGGTACCAATCAAATCATCCGCTTCATAGCCGTCGACCTCAAAATGCTTAATCTTGGCACTATCCAGCGCCTTATGGACCATATCAAACTGCGGAATCAAATCATCGGAAGGTTTTGGTCTTGTCGCCTGATATCCAACATAAAGTTGCTTTCTAAACGTCGGCGCCTTTTTGTCAAAACAAACTACTAGATATTCCGGATTTAGATCTTCAACGATTTTTAAAAGCATCATAAAAAATCCGTAAACCGCATTTATCGGCTGGTTATCCTTTGTTGAAAGAGGCGGAAGCGCATGAAAAGCGCGATGAATTATAGCATTACCGTCAATTAAAACTAACTTTTTCATGAAATAATTATAACTTAGGCAGCCTCAGATTGTAAGAGGAGCTTGCGATAAACATACACCGAAGCAAGCATAGTCAACGGCACAGTTACGAAGAGTCCGACAACCAAACAAAGTAATCCCAAGATATTTATTAAACCGACTAGTACGCCAAAGAAAAAGAGATTCCAGGTATTACCGCGTGTTATCTTCCAGCTTGTTTTGACTGCCTCTACAGGGCTTAAATCTTTATCAACAATCAAATAGCAGCTGTAATAAAGCCTGAGTGAAAAAATAACTCCCGGAATTATCAATAGAATAAATCCGATCACAGTAATAATTCCTTGAATAAGTGAAGCAACAAAATATTTTATAGCCGGTTTATAAGATAAAAGGTCGGAAAATTTTGGCTTTTTACCGTCAATAAACTCCAGAGCTATTTTTGTTAGTCCGATTCCTATAACCAAATTGATTACAAAAAGGACAAAATAAAGAACAAAATATAAAAGCGGTTCTTTCTGCGGATTTACAATAGATTTTAGAGAACTCGAAAGTATTGAAAAAACAGCGACGATAATAAAAACTCCTATAAAAAACAGCAGATTCTTTTTTGTCAGCTCAAAGCCGAATTTAATTGCTTCTTTTTTGGAAAAATGCGGAGTCGTTGAACTTATTGCCATAATTTATTATTGATTACCAATTGTGCTTTGTCAAATCAGGCTTTGGCGGAAGTAGCTGCAGGCGTAACCATTGAAGCCTTGACAGAGGAAGGTTTTGGGCCGATTAATTTTTCGAACTGTTCCGATTCCAAAGTCTCTTTTTGCAAAAGTTCCTGCGCTAAAACATCTAATTTACTTCTTACTTTCTTTAAAATTTCCGAAGCATTTCTATAACCTTCGTCTGTTATTCTTTTCACTTGGGCATCAATTTTAGCTGACATTTCTTCAGAGATTTGCGACTGTTCATAAGGCATTCTACTATCGCTTTCCAGACTGATCGGCCCTAACTCGCTCATACCATATTCTGTTACCATCATTTTGGCAACTTGGGTTGCTTTAGAAATATCATCGGATGCACCGGTTGTAACTTCGTCAAAAACCAGACTTTCCGCAGCTCTTCCGCCCAACATAACCGCAATTTGTTCGATTAAATGCGTTTTTGTTTCGTGAACCCTGTCCATCGGTTCCATCATCGTGTGCCCAAGTGACATTCCTCTTGAAACAATCGAGATGCGGTGCACCGGATCCATGTGCGGCATAAACCAGGAAACCAAAGCATGCCCGGCCTCGTGATAAGCTGTCATCTTGCGGTCTTCATCGGATTGCAGCCTTTTCTTCTCCGGTCCGAGTTTAACTTTGGTAGCTGCTTCTTCCAAATCGCTCATGTCAATCGCTTTTTTGCCCAATCGCGCTGCCAGAATCGCCGCTTCATTTAACATATTTTCCAAATCCGCGCCGGAAAATCCGACTGTACGTTTGGCAATTCTTTCCCATTCTACATTTTTTTCAAACGGCTTATTTCTGGCATGGATCGAAAGAATTTCTTCTCTACCCTTTACATCCGGAAGCTCCAATGCTACTCTTCGGTCAAACCTTCCCGGCCTGACCAATGCCGGATCCAAAACGTCCGGTCTGTTGGTTGCGGCAATTACCACCAATTGCTCTGTCGGCGCAAAACCGTCCATCTCAACCAAGATTTGATTTAAAGTTTGCTCTCTTTCATCATGTCCGCCCATTAAACCATAACCTCTTTGTCTGCCGATGGCATCAACTTCGTCGATAAAAATGATTGCCGGTTGTGCTTTTTTGGCGGTGTTGAAAAGATCTCGGACTCTTGAAGCGCCAACTCCAACTAACATTTCCATAAATTCCGACCCTGCCATGGAGAAAAACGGCACTCCCGCTTCTCCGGCGGTGGCCCTTGCCAAAAGCGTTTTTCCTGTCCCCGACGGGCCAATCATTAAGACGCCTTTAGGAGTTCTGGCTCCCATCGCTTTATATTTTCCCGGGTTTTTCAAAAAGTCGACTACTTCGGTTAATTCCTGTTTGGCTTCGTCAACTCCGGCAACGTCTTTAAAAGAAACTTTGGGAGTATCTTTGTTATAAAGTTTAGCTTTTGACTGACCGAAAGAAAAAACGTTTTCCTGCGCTCCCCTGGCTTGGCGGAAAATAAAATAGAAAAAGGCCACCATTAAAAGAATCGGCAAAACTCCGGACAAAATATTAATCCAGTTATTTAATGTGGTATCGTCTTTGATGACAACTTTTGTTTTATCCAATTTGACGCCGGCATTTTGAAAAAGTTGATAAATATCGGCTGTTGTTTCTTTGGAACTTTCAATCGTTCCAGCTTTTTCGGTGGCGTCGATCTTATTCGAAGAAACGTTAATTTCCGAAACCTTACCCTGCTTAACATCGGAAATTAATTGCGATAAAGGCACTGTTTTAGTGTTACTTTGCAAAGACGTGCTCGAAGGGGAACTAATTCCAAGCAGAATAAATCCGGTAAAAATAATTAAAACTGCGTAAAGAATTAAATTCTTCCACGAAAATTTCATTTTTAGCTTTAAATGTCTGGTTTTTTTGGGTTTTTGCAGACTTGGCATAACTTAGGGATTATAGCATAAATCGAGAGTAATGATAAACCCAATGATAAATGATTAAGGATTAATGATTAAAAATTATTTTTTTTCTTTCCCGTGATTTCCTTCGACAAGTCTTGGAGTCTCACGTTCTTGAAGTTTACTTAGAACACCCGTTAATTCTTGTATCGTAGCCTCAAAAATTGGAGCCATACCAGTTTGTTGGCTTTCTGCGGCTTCTTCCTTTTTTAGGTATTCTGCAATATCAGATTTCAGCGCCATGCGTAAGAGCGAGCTAGCTCCTTTAGGAGTTGTCCATTCAGAAGGGAAAATAGTCGGGTCTGTTAAATAAAGCCAACCTATTGTTTGTGCCGCATATGGAAGCCCATAAGTGTCATGTAAACAGTTAATCAATGCTCGCCCATCTGGATTTAAAGATGTTCTAACTCCTGATTTATCAAAAGCTTCTTTAGTCGCAGGATTAGGAGCTTCCCAACCAGGATCGCCAAGCCATCCTTTTAACACAGTCATTACGTTGCTTGTATTTCTAACTTGCTTTACCATGATGGGGATAATAACACTGGCTTAGAGTATTGTCAAGAAAGTCCAACTGCTTGCTTTACTTTCTCAAGAGTAACTGAAGATTTTCCAATAGCGTATTCTCTTCCCTCGTCCAAAATTTTACGAAGTGAACCTTCGTCGCCCCTGATTTCCTGATATTTTTTTTGGATTTCGGACAGTTTTTGAACAAGGACATCGGCTAATAAAGTTTTGAATTCCGAATAAAATTTTCCATCCAATTTATCCAATGATTCGTTTAATGACTGGTTTTTGAATGAAGAATAAATTACCAGTAAGTTTGAAATAGCAGCCGAACCTTGGTCTTTGGAGATATGCGAACCGGAATCGGTAACTGCTTTTTTAATTTTTTCGCGGATTTGCTCTTCGCTGTCTAATAAATAAATCGTAGCTAATGGATTTGTGTCTGACTTACTCATTTTACTGGTCGGATCCTGCAGGCTCATTATTCTGGCTGTTTCTTTTTGAATTACAGGAAGCGGTAATTTAAATACCGGCCCAAATCTGGAGTTGAATTTTTCCGCCAAATCGCGGGTTAATTCAACATGCTGTTTTTGATCTTCCCCAACCGGTACTTCATCTGTTTGATATAAAAGGATATCTGCCGCCATTAACACCGGATAATCAAATAGGCCAACTGTCACTTCGTGTTTTTGGCTTTTTTCTTTAAATTGCGTCATTCTTTCCAGTTGTCCGAAAGGCGCAATGGTATTTAAAATCCAAGCTAAAGATGTGTGATCAGGATTTTCGCTCTGCACAAAGATATGCGCTTTCTCAGAATCAATTCCGCAAGCTAAATACAAAGTCGCAATTTCCAATGTTCTTTCACGAAGTAACGCCGGATCTTGCGCAACTGTAATTGCATGCAAATCAACCACGCAAAAAATCGCTTCCCTCTCATCTTGTATTTTTACCCACTGCGAAAGTGCTCCGATATAATTACCGATATTTAAATTGCCACTTGGCTGAATTCCCGAAAAAATAGTTTTCATAATTTCTCTTTTCATTGTATTTTATTTACCCAACATAATCAAACCCTTATAGCGTAGGGTGGAAACTTTCGCATCCACCCTACACCACTTACTACTTTAATTTATGATGCAAATAGTCATCATAACCTTTAAGATCCAAAAGTCCGTGCCCGGAAAGATTAAAAACAATTACTTTTTTAATTCCCTCTTTTTTGCACAAGATCGCCTCGTCAATCGCCGCTTTAATTGCGTGCGCAGATTCGGGCGCCGGCACAATTCCCTCGGTTTTGGCAAAATTAACTCCTGCTTTAAAAACTTCGAGCTGATCGTAGGCTCTGGCCTCCATTAATTTTTCTTCTTGCAAGAAAGATAAAAGCGGTGCCATTCCGTGATATCTTAAACCTCCGGCATGAATCGGACTTGGCATAAAATCACAACCCATTGTCTTCATTTTCAGAAGCGGAGTCTTTTGCGACGTGTCTCCAAAATCATAGCGGTATTCACCCTTAGTTAATGAAGGGCAAGATTTCGGTTCAACACCGATGAATCTGATTTTTTTGCCACCGGCTAATTGGTCTGCCAAAAATGGGAAAGCAAGTCCGGCAAAATTACTGCCGCCCCCGCAGCAGCCGATCATAATGTCCGGAAATTCTCCCGCTATTGCCATTTGTTTTTTCGCCTCCTGACCAATAATTGTTTGGTGAAGCAGAACGTGATTTAAAACGCTTCCCAAAGCATAACGGGCGTTCTTCTTTTTAAGAACAACTTCTAATGCCTCGCTGATCGCTATTCCCAAAGATCCCGGCGAATCAGGATGCTCTTTAAGAATTTTTCGGCCAAATTCGGTATCCATTGACGGACTGGCATGAACTTTTCCGCCGAACATTTCCATCAAAACTCGTCTGTATGGTTTTTGTTCAAAAGAAACTTTAACCATAAAAACTTCGCAGTTGAGCTTAAAATAATTACACGCCATGCTTAAAGCCGTTCCCCATTGTCCGGCTCCGGTTTCCGTCAGTAGGCTTTTTACACCTTCTTTTTTGTTGTAATATCCTTGGGCCAAAGCAGTATTTAGCTTATGACTGCCGGACGGATTATTTCCCTCATACTTATAATAGATATGAGCCGGTGTCCCCAGAAACTGCTCCAGTTTTTTTGCCCGAAAAAGCGGACTCGGCCGGTAAATTCGGTAAAGCTCTCTTAACTCATCCGGAATCTCGATTTGTTTTTCCAGAGAAACTTCCTGTTTAATAAGCTCCATCGGAAAAAGCGGTGCTAAATCTTCCGCTTTAATCGGTTGTTTGGTCGCCGGATTTAAAGGCGGATCCGGCAGCTTCCCCAAATATTTCTTTAAATAGTAATTGATATTCAAGAAATGCGTCGGAATATCTTTTTCTCCTAATAATATTTTTGTATTTATCATAATTTTCACCTCCCTTCTTTACCCGCCGCTCAAGCGCTTCTTAAAGAGTGTACGAATAGTACTGAAAAGCTTTAAGATAAGCTTAGGCGGGCCACAAAAAAACCTCCATTTTGGAGGTTTGTGTTTGAATGATAATTTGAATGGAAAATAAAGTTTAAGTCATACAAAGACAAGCCTCCAACAGAGGCTGTCGCCATATTTTGATAATTTTTGAGCTGTTATACATTTTTAAACCTTCCTTCTTGTAACTCTTTTGATCCACGCGTTACAGTTGCAACTCCGACTTTTAAGTCTCCGGCAATTTCATGCTGAGATATTCCCTTTTTAAGCATCTTTATAATTTTGAGTCTATTGGGAATTTCCAAAAGCTCTTTTGCTGTTAAGATCCCTTTTAAAAAATCTTCCATTCCCTCTTTTGACTTAATACTTAAAAGAACATTTATAAATTCCTCTAAATCCTTGCTCCTATTCCCTTCTCTGTCTAAATTAAAACCCAATCTTAAATTTAATTTTATCATACTAGTATACTGAAATAAAGAAGTATTGTCAAGTATTGTTGTGCTGACGTTAAATTACTTATTGTCTGAAGTCATTTCGCTGATTTAATCAAGCCTTTTAAAAGAAAGAGGATTTTATTTTATAGCCATTTTTGAAAGCCAGGGGATATTTTCTTCCAATGTCGCCGGAGAAACACGGCAAAAAACTGCTTTTTTTTGAAAATCCACCAAATTTTCCGCTCCCGCATAAGTCATCGCGCTTCTTAAACCACCCATTAAATCATTTATTAAATACTCAACCGGACCTTTTACCGGAACTTTTAGCGAAATCCCCTCCGCCGTCCTAAATTCTCCCGTTTCAACTCCATTATCTTTCATATAAGCTGCCGACGCCTGTCCCCTGGCGGTTTTATACCCATCAATTACTTCCCCCGGCGCTTCATCTGTACCGGCAAACAAAGAACCGATCATAACCAGCGTTGCTCCTGCTGCAATAGCCTTAGCAAAATCTCCCGGTTTTTTAACTCCTCCATCTGCTATAACCGGTATATTGGCTGACGTAGTTTCAAAAACTGCCGATAATTGCGGAAATCCTGATCCCGCAACCATTCTTGTAATACAAAGTCCTCCGGGCCCAACTCCGACTCTTGCAATATCTATCCCGGATTTTTTATACATTATTGCCTGCTCGTAAGTTACAATGTTCCCGGAAACAATAGTTAATTTAGTCTTATTTTTAATTTCCTCGGCAAGTTTCCTGACTGAATCAACCATTCCCCCATGAGCCGCATCAATTAAAATCATTTTTGCTCCCGCCTTACTTAACTCAACTGCTTCTTCCAACCCATTTTTTAAGCTAACTGCATATAAGCAAGGTATATTCTCCTGACTAAAAATTTTACAAAGCTTAACTCTTTTATTTAAGTCGCCACGCGGCAATGTTCCTATTGCTCCCAATCTTCCTAACTCTCTGACCATTTTTTCTCCGGTAATAGTATCCATCGGAGCCGAAATTATCGGTTTCGATAAAGTGTATGGACCAAATTTTACAGATATATTCACAGAACTTCTTGATTTTATTCGTGAGATTTGCGGAACGAGTAAAACATCATCGTAGGTCAAAGAGGCCGGATTCGTACCGGTTATATTGGGCCATTTTTCTTTTTCTCCTAAACTTTTATAAAAGGTTTTTGACATTTGCCAAAAAAATACCCCCGGACATTTCGGGGGATATGCAAACTTATTTCCCTAAGAAAGACTAGACCTTACACAACCTTTTGTCAAGAGATAAGCCCTGTTTTTACTTCAACCAGGATTTTTTGAGGTTTTGGAAGCTGTTGTCTAAAATTGCTTGGCGGATTTGTTTGGTTAAATTGACCAAGAAGTGAACATTATGCAAACTTAAAAGCGTGTATGAAAGTAATTCTCTACATTTATATAAATGGTGTATGTAACCGCGGCTGAAGTTTTGACAGGTGTAACATTTGCAATTTTCATCAAGAGGTTTTTTATCAACGACAAATTGCGGTTTATCGATGTCTGCTCTGAAGCGATTGTGAACTGAACCCAAAGGCGGTGAGACAAAAAAGAAACCCGTTCTGCCAATCCTGGTCGGGATTACGCAATCAAAAGTATCAATTCCCCGCTCGATTCCTTCAAACAGATCGTCCACTTCCCCAATCCCTAACAAATGTCTTGGTTTTTCCGGCGACACAATTTCCGTTGTCCAATCAATAACATCATATAAATTTGCTTTTGATAAATGCGCGCCGCCCAAAGCAATTGCGTCAAAATTTTCGTCAACAAATCGAGCAGAATTTTCGCGAAGATCCTGGAATTGCCCGCCGTGAGTTACTCCATATAATAGTTGATCTTTTCTTTTATGCGCCTTTTTTGAACGTAATTCCCAACGGTTGGTCATTTCTAGACTTTCTTTAGTTTTCTCGTAATCGTAGCTTGGCGATTCCAAATCATCAAAAGAAACGATCAAATCCGCACCGATTTTCTCCTGAATTTCAATCGAGGTTTCCGGTGACAAATACTGTTTTGAGCCGTCAATGTGAGACTGAAACGTGACTCCCTCCTCGGTGATTTTGTTCAAACGGGGTCTTGGTTCTTCATTTGAAATTTGAAATTTGTCATTTATAATTTGTTCCCGCAGGAACTTCACTCCCCCACCTGCCTTCCCAACTCCTAAAGAAAACACCTGAAATCCACCCGAATCTGTCATTGTTGGGCCATTCCAAGACATAAATTTTGCCAAGCCACCAAATTTTTTAACAATATCTTCACCGGGGCGAAGATGTAAATGATAAGTATTTGCTAAAACTATCTGCGCACCTAAATCGTGAAGTTGTTTTGGATCAACTGCCTTTACGCTGGCTTGCGTCCCAACCGGCACGAAAATCGGCGTTTCAATATTGCCATGCGGCGTTTTGATTATTCCGACGCGGGCTTTGCTTTTCTTGTTTTTTTTGATAATTTCAAACGTCGGTTTCATAAATTAAGCAGCTGCTGAAGATTCCTCTAGTAAATCGGGTCTTGTTAAAAAATACTTTTCCGCCTCTGCGATTGTCTTTGGTAAATGATCATAAGCAGGAGTTGGATATTTATGATTACTCGCTCTTTCTGTCACCGCCAAACACCTCATCAAGACTTGAAAATATTGTTCACCTTGAGGCATTTGCTTAAATTGATTCAATATGTATGTTCTGTTTACATAAACTCCCTCGCCAACAGCTAGAAAAAAATGCGCCTGCAAATTTTGTATTGGAGGAATTGCGCGTATTCCATCCACCTGATCCTCTGTTAAGCTATTATCTATATACTTGGAAACGACTTCAATAAAATTGCTAATGTAGCTATCTGTTCTCTCTTTGCTAATATCAACAAACCAACCATCATGTTTGGTATCTATATTAAACCCTGCTGTCTTTGAAACCTCAACTGCAAGATCGTATTTATTATCCAAACTGATATATGGCACTGATGGCAAAAGCCCTCCCAATGTATTTGACAATTCTTTTGATTTTATTGAATCATAAAAGATGCGTACGTCAAAATCTGAACCTGGATGCTCCATTCCTTTAGTTCTAGACCCAAAAAAACCTACTCCAATAAAAAAGGGATATTGTTCTTGTAATTTTGGCAAAGCTGCTTGAACTTTTCTCATCGCCTCCGATGATTCTGGATTTATAACAAATCTTTTTGTTTCTAATTTGCTTGGAGTTGCTTCTGGCATATTAATTAGTGAGTTTTAAAACTTCTTCTTTAAACTGATTTCCGCGGTCTTTGTAATCCTTAAAAAGATTAAAACTGGCTGATGCGGGCGACATCAAACATATTTTACCTGGAGTGGTCTCCGCAAAAGCAATTCTTACTGCTTGTTCCATTGTAGTAACATCAAATTTTTCAGGAGGATTGTCTGTTTCTTCACAAATCTCCTTCCAAATTCTTGCTCCGGTCGTTGGAAACAAAATAAGCGTTTTAATACCCGACTGAACAATTGCTCTGCCTAAATCTTTATAATCTAAACCCCTATCAAATCCACCAGTTATTAAGGTCTCCGTCTCTCTTAAAGCTTCCAGCGCTGAAATTGTTGCTTGCGGAAGAGTAGCCAATGAGTCATTAAAAAAACGAATACTCCCAACTTCCCCAACAAATTCCAAACGATGTTCTAAGCCTTTGAACGTTTTAAGAACATGCTGAATATTTAAAATTGAAGCTCCCGCCAGCGTTGCCGCCATTACCGCCGCACAAACATTTTCAAAGTTATGTTTACCGGGCAATAAAATATCTTTAGTATCGATAACTTCTGCTTCTCCTCCCGCAATCCTTAACCAGATTTTTCCATCTCTCACAAAACAACCTTCGTCAACCGCCTCACGTTCCCTACTGACCGTGAAAACTTTTCCGTTTGTAAGAATATCCGATTCATTGCTTACCGGATAATCGCGGTTTACAATCGTAAAGTCTTTTTCCCCTTGATGTCTGACTAAATTTCTTTTTGCATTAGCGTAATTTTCAAACGTTAAATGATAATCCAAATGCTCCGGAACAATCATTAATAAAACAGCAATATGCGGACTTTTTTTTACATCTTGAAGTTGATAGCTGGACATTTCCAACACTGTCCATGACTGATCACTTAATGTATCCATAAAATCTAGAGGAGATTGCCCAATATTGCCACCAAGATATACATCTAATCCTTGTTTTTTAAGCATTTCAAAAATTAATGATGTTGTAGTACTCTTTCCTTTTGTTCCAGTAATGCCAATTACTTTTCCTTTAGCATTTGATAAAAAAATATTTGTTGCAGTCGTATACGGAATCACTAGTAATTCAGCTTTTACTCCGGGAGATTTTACCGCTAAATCATATTCCTTTTGCTTATCTAAATACATTGATCCGTCCTTTTGATCTATGACGTCAATCACCGAATCCGGTAAATGTTTTCTTAGATACTTAAGAGCTGCGTCCCCCTCGATCCCCGCTCCGACTACTAAAATTTTTTTATTTTTTAATTCTTCTAATTTCATAAAATTTTAAAATGTTTCATAAGAATAGTTTCGTTGAATTCTCCTCTTTCTACAATCTTCCCCAACGCTTCCTTCGCTTCGTCTTGAGTTCCAACGCATTCAAATGGCTTGAAGTTTCTAGCTCCGACTAATTCTTCAAAAAGAGGAATAAGATTTTTGTCTTCAAAAAGATTCTTGCCGAAAATATCCAACACCTCTTCTTTTGGAAGAAAAGCCGCAAGAGATATAAAAACAAAAAGACATTTCGGACATTCCCCGCACCATTTTTTTTGACTTACATTATTTATTCTAAAATTTCTGTTACAGCTTGAAAAAACTTTAAAATATTGAGGGTGCTGCACAAATTTTTCCACTACCTGTAATTCTGTCATATCCCTCAAGGGGGATGAGTATTTAATACCTGGTGTTATAAACTTACCAACGTAATCATTAAAAAGTTTCTCAAATTCCTCGGATTTGCTCCACTGATGATTGATCATTTCTCCCAGGTATTCAACGTTTCCGTAATTCGCGCTTTTTTCATTTCCGACAAGTATATATTTATAATCAAATAATACCGCAGCCAGAAGCAATATAAATGCATAATAAACAGATACTGGAACATGGCCATTATAGACACCGCTCTCCTTATTAATATCAAATAAGTTTGGGTCTAACTCTCTTTTAACAATAAGTGGTTTTTTGCCAATCGCTAAACTAACCTCTTGCTGAATTCCCGAAACCCCTGTTATCAAATCAAAATCTTTATTTTGTGATTTTAGAATTTCTGCCACTACTATTGAATCCTTGCCTCCACCTAAACCCAAAAGCGAACGGTTTTTTCTGGGAAAATCAGTCGGAGTCGAAACGACATTTTCGTTAAAAGGAAATTTAACCAATCCCCCAAAGTCAATCTTATTTTTGTAGAAAAATTCTCCCAAACCCTTGGTATAAACTACATTCCAAAATTCAGCCTGCTCTTTAGTCAAAAAACTAGATTCAATGACAATTTCTTTCGGACAATATGCCTTCCAGTAAGAAATACCTAAAATAAGCATTAAATTATCTAAAATTGACTTAAGAAGAGACTGCGGAATTTCAGTTGTGACCGATGGAAAGGAAATTTTCTCTATAAAATCGATATTTTTCTCACCTTTGAAGCCAAAATGAAAAAGAATCTCTCCTTTTTTAAGATCAAAATTGTACTTTTCGAATATAAATTTCATAAAAAGTACCAGGGGTGGGGATTGAACCCACGACCACCGGGATATGAATCCGGCGCTCTACCACTGAGCTACCCTGGCGCTCACCTATTTTATCATCTGTAGTTATCTGAAGCAAATTAGAAAGAGGCTATTTTTGACATTGTGCTTTTACATCAACTTGCGTTACGCCCTGAGAGCTAACTGAATCAGTTATTTCATAATTAACTCCATTGCTGTTAACATAAATCGTTCCGGCTTGATCAATTCCGACTTCTCCGTCATTGAGATTGTGATTATCTGAGGATAAAAAGAGCACCCCTCTGTTGCTATCATTCCCACCTTGCTGAACCTTTAAAATTCCGCTTCTCTCAAAAGAAATATGTGCAGCTTGAGAAGACCAATCTCCACCTATATTTAGGGTGCTTCCTGCTTGGAAATTAGTCGTTGTTTCGCCAGTTTTTTGCCCATTTTGACAATCTACAATATTCGTTCCACTTACTTGATTTGGATCTCCACATCCGGATACTACCAGTGCAGCTGCTGTTGCTGCCACTGCTATTTTTTTTATTGGCCCTTTTAAGATTTCCATTGAACGGATTGTAATGATAAGTATTTAATTTGTCAATAAGGTTGATTAAACAGGCTCAAACAAGTATAATGATTGATACGCGCGGGGTAGTGTACAGTGCACGTGAGGCTCATAATCTCACAGGCTAGGCGCAACTCCTAGCCCCGCAACATCGTTCCTTTAAAAGAAAAGTTGAAGCCACTTTTGCCAGTTCGGAATGTTTTGCACTTGTTTTTGAGGCTGATTCTTATTCTTAAGCGTTTGCGAAATCAACACTTCCTGTTCCCCCGGCTTAACCAAAAACAATTTATCATGAGCCTGTTCTTCAATGAATTGCGGCGTCTGAGCGTAAGACAACTCTCCTTTTAACTTTTGATTTTGCATTTTTGCCCTTTCAAGATTTTTTTGCGCCGAAATCAGTAAATCTTGTTTATGCCATAAATCGTAAATCGAATGGAGCAAACCGTTAATGATAAAGAGGAAAATTAGGACTAGAAGTATAAAGGCTGCTTTTTTCATAAATAACAACTAATATGATAACATATTCTAGAGGCTAAATTTCCCTGCTTGACGTTTGTGAAATTTAATGATATTATAGGACATCATATACTGATATGAAGCAAATTACACTTCGCGATGCCCACGAAGAATTCAAGAATTTCTTAAAAGAGAATAAAAAATCAAACTCAACAGTCGTTGCTTACGGCAAGGATATTGATCAGCTTTTGACGTTTTTGGAAGAGCTGGAAAGAAATCAAATCCATGAAGTAGGCAAGGAAGACATTGAGGCTTTTTTGGCGAAGTTAACCAAAGAAGGATATACTCCAAAATCAATTTCACGAAAAATTAATTCAACCAGAACTTTCTATAGATTTTTGAAAGTCAGTGAATACATTACAGACGACCCATCCCTTTTAATCTCCCACCCGAAGTACCAGCTTGCAGCCCCCAGAATGTTAAACCCAACCGAATACAGAGCCTTAAGAGACGCCGCCAGAAACGACCCAAGAATGTCAGCCGTTATTGAGCTATTGCTTCAAACCGGAATTAGAATCGGAGAATTGGCAAATTTAAGACTTTCCGACATTGTTAAAGACGGATTACACATTGCTCCTTTTGAAAAACACGAAGAAAGAGTTGTTCCTTTGAATAAAAGAGCACAGGAAGCTTTGAATAAATACTTGGCGATCAGGCCGAAAGTTACAGAAGACCATATCTTTGTGACTAAATCCGGTAAACCATTCTTAATCAGAAATATCAGAACCGCAGTTGAAAGATACTTTAGATTGGCCGAAATTAAAAATGCTAAAGTCAATGATTTAAGGCATACTTTTGTTTCTCATCATTTGAAGCATGGCGTATCGCTCATGGTTTTGTCCAAAGTTTTGGGACATAAAAGAATTTCAACTACCGAAAGATATATTCAATATGTGCCGGAACGCGGCAAAGAAACCTCCGTTTTAACCGAGCTGTAAATATGGGAAAACCAGCAGAACAAGGCGGAATGTCATTACTAGCTATTAAATCAGAAGAAGCACTCAAAGCCTCTTTCCCTCCCGGTTTAGAAACAATGACTGATGTAGACCTCACGCTTTTGGCAATACTTACTTGTGATTCAATTTGTTTAAAAAATGTTGCATTTATAGGCCCGCTAGCGGATACCGTTAACCGGTTAAAAACAACTGTAAAAGGACCGGCGGCATTAAAGCTTGAAGGAATCGCAGAGGTTATAAACTATGCGGCTGACTCAATGATTCCCGAAAGAAGAGCCCTAATTGATGGATTACCAGAAAGCCAAAGAGGCTCTGCTTCTACTGAATTATAAATTCCAAAATCTCCATTAAATAAATCAGAGTGCGCCTACTTGGGTTCAAGTTATTTTACCTTTACTCTAATAAAATAAAATTCACTGTCTTCGTTGCCTAATGCTTCTATTTTATGTTTTAAATTAGCCGGAGTTATTATTACATTCCCCTCTTGATAGTCCGTTACATCATCTTCGCAATAGTATTTTCCATTCCCTTTTATAACTATAAATATTTCGTCCGTGTCTTGATGAAAATGCCAATCGAATATATCGCCAACTTTGAGAAAACCTTTTGTTATTGCGTCTAAATACTGACTGGTAACATGTTCGGGTTTAACGAGGACTTGTCTTGCTCCTGATCCACCATGCGCTTCCTCTATTGGAATTTCTTTAATATCAAGTTTTGTAAATTTATTCATGAGCAAAATTTCACTTTTAGTGCGCCTGCTTGGAGTCGAACCAAACACCTATTGTTTATAAGACAATTGTTCTACCGATGAACTACAGGCGCAAGCTGTGACAATTATATCATAGCCTCAAGTTTTAACGTATAATAATCTGAAATTGCCTTAATTCCCATTATGATTTTTTCCTTTAATAGAACATCATTCACGTTTAAACCACAAGTGCCATGTCCAAAACCTTTTTGATCTATCCCTACCCTAGTACTGGCTTTAATGTAAGGTTTTCTAAATTGTGACACCGGCAATTTTAATGCTCTACTCCAAAAAGAAATCTCTTCTTGTATATTCATATCGCTATAAAGATGTAAGTCTACTTTTATTTTTTCTTTTGAAATACGAAGGCCTTTTAGATACCAATACAAAGCAAATTTCAGAACGCTTGGATCAGTATTATTTATAAATACCGAACCATTTAATCTTTTGTTTCCCTCTCCCCAATAAAGAAAAAGTCCGGCTATTTCGAGCTCTTTTTGAGACAGAGAAACCCAGTATTTCTTTTGTTCTTTATATGTAGATTCAATACGGAATTGATGTTTTTTTTGCTTCGCAATTGACGTCTTTTCTATGGCAATTTGCCTGCTATTTGCCTTATTCTTCCCTAGCAAGGCTAACTGTTCTTTGCTAAGAGGATATTTACTTAACCAATCCGACAATGTACTTTTGGTAATTCCTAATTCTTGTCTGATTTGACCGTAGGTTTTACCTTTCTTTCTTAAGTCAATTGCCTTTTGTCTATCAATAGCTCTTGCCATAAACGAACCTTGAAATATATTTCAATAAGATATATCTTCATAGTACTATTTTGAACAATGGCTGTCAACTTAGAGTCTGGCGCGTTCGGCGATTGAGGCTTCAAGAGCTTTTATTTCTTTCCCGTATTTCAACCTTGATAATTCTTTTATCAATTCCGCCACGCGCGGATTTTCAGATTGCTGTTCTTTAGTCATGTCGCGGGTTAAATCCATCGAGAAAGGATTAACTGGCTCATTATGGACAATTGTCTTAACGTAAGCGTTGTAAACATCAACATTAATTAAATCCCCTTCCGAAAACACCGGCTGAAATTCGTGCTGCAAGTAATTGGCATCGTTTACTCCGACTCTAAAAGAAACTAAAGTTCCAACGTTTCCAAAAATGGCGTTCTTAACTTCTTCGTCCATTTGGCCGATAAACTGGTTGGCGACAATTAAATTAAGCCTGTATTTTCTAGCTTCCGACAGGATCTGGGCAAAATCCGGAGTGGCAAAATTCTGGAACTCATCAACGTAAAGATAAAAGTCCCGTCGTTTTTCTTCGGGAATATCCTGCCTGCTCATAGCGGCCACTAAGATTTTCGGCACCAAAATTAACCCCAAGAAACTGGCATTTTCTTCGCCGATTTTTCCCTTGGAAAGTGACACCAAAAGAATTTTACCTTTATCCATGACTTCTCTAAAGTCAAAGGCGGAAGCAGATTGCCCGATAATATTTCTGATCATTTTATCGGTAACAAAACGGCCAAATTTGGAAACAATGTAATCTAAGACCTCGGACTTATGAAAATCGTTTGTCTGGGCAATCTGGTCGGTCCAGTAACGCCTGACGATCGGGTCCGTAACTTTCGGCAAAAGCTCCTGGACAAAATTTGCGTCGGTCAAAGCTCTAACGACCTCAATAAAAGTACTTCCCTTTTCACACATTACCGTTAACATCGCGTTTCGGATAGCGTGTTCAAATCTCGGTCCGATAATACCGGTCTTATTCGGATCATAAAGCTTATACATAAGTCCGACGATTGACGAAACAATATAATGCTTTTCTTCTTCGGTTTGGGCTTCCAACATATTTAAACCCATTGGCCTTTGCGTATCGGAAGGATCAAAAAGAATAACGTCTTCGGCCCGCTCCGGCGGAATAAGCGGCAATAGCTTTTCAATCGTATCATGCGGATCAATAAAGCAAACTCCCTCGCCGTTTTTAATATCCTGCAAAACCATGTCTTTAAGAAATTCCGATTTTCCGACACCGGTTTTCCCAACTACATACATATGTCTTCTCCTGTCATCTCTTTGAATATAAACCGGCTTGGCAATTCCCCTAAAAGTACTCGTGCCTAGAAACATTCCTGAATCTGGAATTTGCGCCGGGGCCGGCGCTCTTTTGGCATTTAACCAATGAATATGCGGAGTGGCAACGCTTTTGTTTGGAAAGTGGAAAATTCCGGCCAATTCCTCGCTGCTTAAAATCATCATATTCCGGTCCGGAAGATACCGGTAGATAAAATCGGAAATAAAATTGCCTTTAATCCAATGTTTATTCTTTTTAAACTTATTAATACCGCTAAATTGATCGATTGTGCTAACAATATTTGCCAAATGCGCATCCGCAGCCTCTTGCGAGCTGGATGATACAACCACTCTGATAATTGTGTAGAATCCGGGTTTGGAAATTTTATTTTCAATTCCCTCCAACTCTTTTGGGTCAGCCGAATACTTGGCAGTTTCCGGATTGGATTCGGCTTTCTTTGTGGCGGCAATAAATTTACGGCCGGTTTTACTCCATTTTGAATCGGCACCTGTAATAATTACCTGTATCGCTGCCCCCTCGCCGACACTCATTTTTGCCAAGACCGATGTTAGTGAAGACATTGGATCTACCGCAAAATCCTTAAAAACTTTGACCGGTTTATAATTTGAATCCGCCAATTTAAATGATGCAAAAGCCACTTTGCCTTCTCTGGAAAAAATATTATATTCATTTCCGACAATATAACCCTCTTTTGAAGTTTTCTCGCTTACTTCTTTTATCTCCGCGTCCGGATAGGAAGCATTAATCTGTTTTTCGACTAAATCTTTATATTTGTTTGGGGCGTAAACAAAAAAACGGATATCTTCCGGCATCCCGACAAGCTCGAAGGAAATATGCGGCTTAAATTTTATAAAAGAAAACATCCCGCCGACTTTAATTCCGGCAAAACTGGCGAAAAATTGCTCCGCAGCATCAATTTTTATTTCATTTTCCCTTGGCATTGTCACCTGAATTAGCGTTGACTCAAGAGACTGCGCTTCTCTTCCTCTGTTTCGGAGCCAAAGAACGATTAAATAACTCAGTCCCGCTCCCAAGCCGCCGATTATAAGCAACACAATAACTATTAAAATTAACGGGCCAAGTAAGCCGGAAAAATTTGGCATTGTAAAGTTTTGGTTCATAATTTAAACTCCTTTTTCCGATAAATTCCTTCGCATCTGCTTAAAATGTTTTAGCATTAAAATTGCCAGCCAAATAACCGAACTGCGAATATTTGTTCTTCCTTTGGTAATTTGACTTGCCTGAATTTCATTCATCGGCAGCCGAATACTGTCTACCGGATCTTCAATTTTAACCGGTGTTGCTTCCGCTGATGCTTTTACGCCGATTTGCTCATGCTCGCGAGTTAATTCCGGCGCTGACAAAACTTCGGCAACTCCGGCTTCCGCAACTTCTTTATCTTTTATTGGAGATGTTTCCGTTAATTTAACAAAGTCGCTAACCGGCGCCAGTTCGGCTTCTTTATGCATTGAGCCAACCGGCGCAGCTTGCGGCTGATCTACAGCTTGAGGCTGTGGTTGAGCGGCTGTTTGAATTACAACCGGAGGCTGTGGCATAACGTTATCCAGGGGAGTCCGCACGGCGGGCTGAGCTTGAACCTGAGGCTGGGTGCTATCATTTGCTTGTTTTTGAGCAGTATCGTCCATACGCTAATCATAACATTTAGCTTAATAAAGAACAATAAATGTTACGACTTTGAAGACCAAATTGTTTCTTTTTGTTTTTCCTGATAATTAATTGTTCTGGCAAACGTGAACAGTAAATCTGAAAGCCGGTTAAGATAAACAAGCACTTCATCTAGAACTTTTTCTTTTTCGGCTAAAGCTACCGTCCTTCGTTCCGCCCGCCTACTAATAGTTCTTGCATAATGCAATAGTGAACCGGTCCTGCCCGAAGGCAGGATAAAATTAGTTAGTTTTGGTAATTTTTGAGTCAATAAATCGATTATTTTTTCAAACTCTATTGTTCTTTCTTTAAGCTTTTTATCTAATCCTTGATGTTTTATTGCTCCCGTTGAGGCAAGATAAGCGCCAATTTCAAACAAATCGCTTTGAATTTGCAAAAGCTCTGCTTTGATTTTTTTATCTTTAATTTGCGAGAGCACAACGCCTAAAAAACTATTCAGTTCGTCCAAATTTCCATATGCTTCAACCCTGATACTTCCCTTGGAAACGGTTTTTCCGCCAAACAGTGCAGTTTTCCCTTTATCTCCGAATCTTGTGTAGATTGGCATATTATTTTTTATTTACAAATGCTTTTTTGAGGCTGTATTTTGATGCTAAAACTTGAATTAACTCGTATCCGCCAAAAAACAGTCCTGTGTAAACAAGGTCGCCAAAAACAGTGTTTTTGAAAAAAGGAATTCCCATTACATAACTTTCAAATAGTCCGCTCAAATTTTTGGGGTACCAACCTGCCGCCCAAACTCCAAAATTGGTGATTAGGAAAAACAGAATTGAGGAAATAAGCGATGCGCAGATTACGTTTTTCGCGCTTTTATGGTTTTTTAACCACAAGCCGATTACTCCTGCCAGAATAAAGCTTCCGTAGACATAAGGCATAGTCTGATGAAATCCCAAGAAAATATCGGACATAAACATAGCTGCAAGCGGAATAATAAAAGCAAGTTTTTTGTTTAAATACACTCCTCCGAAAAGAGCCATTGCCGCAATCGGCGTAAAATTGGGAAGATGTGGCAAAAGCCGCAATAAAATAGCAACCAGTATTACCAAAAGCGGGCTCAGAAAATTTTTAAAGTTAGTTTTATTCATAGATTAAAACGATGTTAAGACAAAATCCAGTTTATCACCGTCGCTACACTTATAGCTTGAAATACCCACGTTAGATGATACACCATTTACCTTGAATTCGAAATAGTGGCTTGAGTCTGCGTTGATACCGTTAAATCCGGTTATAAAAATCCCCATGTCTCCTCCGTAATCGGTGTATTGTAAATTGCTTAAACCGACCGCAGTAGACACTGCGTCCCAAGCCGACTGACCTTGATTGACGGTTGCTGTGTATGAATCAGAAGCTTTTTGTCCGGCGTAATCAATTCCGATTTGGATATTTAAACCGACGGGGGTTGGCGTTGGAGTATCTGTCGGAGTAGGCGCGTTTAACGCGGGCGTTAATGTCGGCGTAGGTGTATCTGTTGCTGATTGAACTGGAGTTGGCGTAGGAGTCGCAGTAGTTGGAACAGGTGTCGGCGTCGGGGTAACGGTTGGAGTCGCAGAAATAACAACGCTTGTCGGAACCGGTGTTAAAGTCGGAAGAATAATCGTTGGAGTCGGGATAATTGTTATTACCGGAACTGACATTTGCTGGTTTTGTTTTGAAGCAATTTCCAAAACATTACTTCCCCCAACAGCTGCTGTTAATTGAGGTCTAAAAATTGACGGTATTAACAAAGAAAGCACCAATGAAACTACTGCCATTAAACCCTTGTTCTTTAATAATATTGTTTTTATTTCGTCTATAGAATTAAACATAAAAAAATCCTTCCCGTAGAACCCGGGAAGGACCAAAAAATCCTGCTCGGGAACCTCAAATAAATATAGTTTTCTGACTTTAACAGTTGCGGCACAGCCCCGGATTTTCACCGGGATTACCTATATTTACTTTTTACCTAGCTAACACTCTGAATAACCACAAGCGTAGCATTTTTTACAACCTTCTTCGTAAGCCAGACTTGCTCCTCCACACTCGGGACAAATATCATAAAGTCCCGTGGTGGTCCCCTCAGTCATGGAAAGCGTTCCATTTGGCGTTTGCAAAGTTAATTGTTCAATTTTTATAATCTCTTCTTTGACTTCCTCTTTTGGCATAGCATCTGCGGCAATTGGCTCATTGTGACCACTTGTAAGATGCGTACCGGTTCCATTGTGACCATTGCCATTAGTTGCACCTTCGGGTTTTTTGTCTTCCACCATGCCGTTAACCCTGAATTCAAAATGTCTGGATAAAACTTTGGCAATTGCATCGGGAAGCGAACGGACTTTGTTTTCGCCAAAACCAACGCTTCTTGCCCCGCCGATTCCGATAAGCTGCGCAACCACTTGTCTGATTCTTTCCCTTGGAGGAAGCGAGCCATTGATTCTTAAATTGAGAGAAATCATACGGCCCAAGGCATCTGCCATTGCCGCAACGTCCGAACCTGATTTTCCGACGGTGATAAAAACTTCAAAAGGCTGTTTGTTTTCGTCGTGATTAATGGTGATATAAGTTTTGCCAACCGGCGTATCCGTTCCGTAAGTTACTCCCTCAACCATAATTGGTCGGGGCAGAACCGGCAAAATTGTTTGTACTTGAACTTCCGGTTTAACTTCTTCTTTTCTTTCATATACTCCGGCCCTTGAACCATCCCGCATGTAAGCCAAACCCTTAAGTCCGGTGTCATAAGCCATGGTATAAAGTCTTTTAACATCTTCTATGCTGTGGTTTTTAGGAGCATTAACGGTTTTGGAAATCGAGGCATCAACATAATCCTGGGCAACCGCCTGAACTTTAACGTGTTCTTCCGGTGTTAAATCGTTGGCCGAAACAAAATAATCCGGTCGTTGCGCTTTCGGATTGGCTTTTTTCCACTCTTCAAAAAGCGGATGATACATTGTATGTTCTCCAAGTCTGTCGCGTCTGATAAATTCAAACTCGTAAACCGGCTCAATTCCGGATGAAACGCCAGACAAAAGTGACGTTGATCCGGTCGGAGCAATGGTCATCAAAACCGCATTTCTTATTCCCTGTTTGGCAATTTTGGCTCTTACTTCTTCCGGAAGTCTTTTAATATGGAATCCTTCCAGATATTTTTCTTTGTTATATTTGGGGAACGAACCTTTTTCAACCGCAATATCGGATGATGCAATATAAGCGTTGTCTCTTAAAATTTTGAATATTTTATCAATTATTTTAAGCGATTCTTCTCCACCGTATCTTACTTCCATTTTAATTAAAGTGTCTGCCAATCCTAAAATTCCCAAACCCTGTCTCCTAATATCTTTGGCGACTTTTTCATTTTCTTTATAGAAATAGCTGGTGTCATCAATGACATTGTCTAAAAATCTGACTGCAACTCTTACATCTTTCGCAAAGGATTCATAATCGAATTTTTTGTCTGCGACATACGCCGCTAAATTCATTGCTCCCAAATTGCAAACTCCCCAGGCGGACAACGGTTGTTCCCCGCAAGGATTGGTGGCAATTAAGTTTTCGAAGTACCAGGTGTTTGATCTTTTATTGCTTCTGTCCAAAAAGTGAATTCCCGGCTCGGCCGATTTCCAGGCGGCTGTACAAATTAAATCCCAGATATATCTGGCTTTAACCGTTTTTAAGACTTTTAATTTACCGCCGATTTTTTTCCATTCTTCCAAGTTGCCTGTCCATTTTTTGTCATATTTTGGGTCATCAAGATCCGGGTAAACCAAGTCCCAATTTCCATCTTTTTTAACTGCATCCATTAAAGCGTCGGAAACGCAAACCGAAAGATTGGCGCCGTTTATTTTATTTAAGTCTTGTTTAACAGTGATAAACTCTTCAATATCCGGATGCCAATCCCAAAGCATTAACATTAAAGCGCCTCTTCTTGATCCGCCCTGTTGAACAATATCTTTGGTTGCCAATGAATAAAGCTCTGCCCAATTAATTGGACCCGAAGAAAATCCGTTGACTTTTTTAACCCTTGAGCCGCGGGGTCTTAAAGATGAAAGATTAAGCCCTACTCCACCGCCATGAGCCATAATTTCAATCATCTGGGTTAGGTTTGCCATTATGCCGCCCCGGGAATCCGGCGGATTTGGAATTACAAAACAATTGTAATATGTAACGTCAAAACCTGTTCCGGCACCTGCCAGAATTCTTCCGCCCGGTATAAATTTGAAATCCTGCATTGTTTCATAGAATTTCCTCTCCCATTTTTTGCGGTCTTTTGGTTTTTCAATTTTAGCAATTCCTTTTGCCACTCTTTTCCACATTTCATCCGGAGTTTTTTCAATCGGATTCCCCTTTGGATCTTTTAAGGAGTACCTGTCTAAAAATACTTTTTGTCTTATTCCGTCTAATTTCATAAATTATTTTATTAGTTTTTTTACTTCCTTTTCAAAGTCTTCTACATCTACGAACCTTCTAAAAACGCTCGAGAATCTGATATATGCCACTTTGTCCATCGTCTTTAACTTAGTGGCAACCATTTGCCCGATTTTCTTGCTGTCTATCTCTACCGAATCTGCTGTTCTTAATTCCCGTTCTATTTCCGTGACTATTCTTTCAATGTCTTCAAGAGATACTTTTGTTTTTTCGCAAGATCTGATTATTCCCCGTTTTAATTTATCTCTGTCAAATTGTTCTCTTTTTCCGTCCTTTTTAATAACGATTAAATTAATATTTTCAATTCTTTCGTAAGTCGTAAATCTTTTCTTGCAGCCTACGCATTCTCTTCTTCGCCTGATTGTTTCCAAATCTTCGCTGTCTCTGGTTTCTACGACTTCTGTTTCACGGCTTCCGCAATATGGACACTTCATAAAAATTTTCTTTTTGACCTTTAACTTTTAAATTTTGACTTTCAATCACTAGATCTAGTGCCTCAAAAATCATATGGCACTAGATCTGCCGTGTCAACTATTAACATCTGTATCAAAGGCAGTCAACATTATTTTTAGCTTCAGTTTTTATCTTAATTTTAAATGACTTAAAAATAGAATAAAAAATATGTCCCTGGAGACTAAAGTCTTAATAAGAGCAGAAAACAAAATATGTTCTTTTATGAAGAATTTAACCTTTAATTAGACTTGAGATGCTCCGCACTAATCTGAAAATCTTCCATTCTATTTAAGGATGCTCCCAATGTTCCCTTGCTGCTGCCGTCTGCCTGTTGAATCATCTGCAAAATTATTTGTTGGTGTTTTAAAGACGCCGCAACAAGTCTTGAAATAACATCGTTTGCGTTTTCTCCCTGTTTTTTTGCGATCATTGCCTGTTGGATTGCCTGATAAAAATAGTTTCCCGATTTAGAAAGTGTCGTAATCGCTAAATCATCTTTATCTTTAATAAGCAAGTCTTGCGCTCCCCCCAATCTTTTATCTGCCATTAAAAGATCAAAGTCTGCTTTTTTTAACGGCTCTGTAATTAATAAATTTAAAACGTTATCCCGTAAGGCTTTTAAAAAATACAAGGGGTTATCCGGTAAAATTCCCGTGTAAGGAAGATCATATTGAACATTCAAAATTTCGGCCGATGGCGTACTTTGCGCAAAAGACTTTTGGAAACCTTGTGAACCAAGTAAGAATAAAATTAATAAAATAAAAGTTATGAGCTTCTTCATGTCGTTATTATACCAGAGCTTTGCAAGTCGAGAGGCTATTACCTTGAGATCCCGATTTTTTCCAAAACAAAATCCAAAGCGCCTTCTTTGTTTAAAGAGTAAGTATTAACCACTAAGTCATAATATTTACTATTCCAGTAAACCCAATCCTGATCGTTGTTGGCATACAGTTTTCGCCATTTCTCCACATCGCTTTTTTCTCTTACCAAAACTTCTTCTTTGGCATCCTCAACTGAGGATGTTTCTCTATTTACCAACCGGTCAATCCTTATTTGAGTCTGATCTACCCCATGCTCATCCTGACAAATTACTAATATTTTATAAATCCCGTCTATTCCCTGAGCATTAAAGCCTGCTAATTTCGTTTCCAAAATAACATTTTTATCTTCTTTTAGGATTAATTTAAGTGAATGATCAAAATCCTCGTCTTCTTTATCGGGGCGAAGACCTGTATCTTTCGCTCCCAAACCCAGCTTTGCCCTACTCACTTCCCAAAACACATCTCCGCCTTCAATATGCTTCCAACTTATTATTCTTGATAATCCCTTAGCTAAAGACGTTGATCCTGAAGCAATTCTTCCGGAAATGGTAATATTCCTGATGCCTATCAACTCTATTGGGTTCTTGTCTGTATTCATACTATTGGCTGAGGAGCAGGCTGCTGAAGTCCTTCGGATTGTTGAGGCTGTTCCGCCTGAGGCGCAACAACCGGCGCCGTAGGTCCTTGACCTAAAATCATGGCTGCTTCTACTAATCTGTTGGCGTAACCATATTCATTGTCATACCAAGCAATTACTTTAACCATATTGCCGATAACCTGAGTTAAAGAAAGGTCAACGATTGACGAATAGGGACTGCCGATAATGTCCGATGAGACAATCGGATCATCGGTTACCGCCATAATTCCGCTAAAATTTGGCTGTTGAGCAGCTTTTCTTAACACATCGTTAACTTCCTGTTTCGTGGTTTCTCTTTTTAGAATAAAAGTGAAGTCGGATAAAGAACCGACTGCCACCGGCACTCTGACTGATAATCCGCCGAAAACATTTGCAAGCTCCGGAATTACCTGCGCTGCGGCAATTGCAGCTCCGGTTGAAGTCGGAATAATATTTTGTCCTGCGGCTCTGGCGCGCCTGTAATCTTTATGTCCGCCGTCTTCTAATTTCTGGTCTGAAGTGTAACTATGAATAGTTGTCATCATTGCCTTGTCTACTCCAAAAGCGTCAACCATTACTTTGGCCACAGGCGCAATACAGTTAGTTGTGCAAGATGCATTATTAACTATTGTCTGACCGGCGAGTTTATCCTGATTGATGGAAAGGACGATAGTTGGGACATTCCCCTCTTTGGCCGGAGCCGATAAAATTACCGCTTTCGCGCCGGATGTTAAATGCGCTTTTAATTTTTCTTCTGTTTCCAAATGTCCTGTTGATTCAATAACTACATCGACATTTAAATCTTTCCAGGGGAGCAAAGTGGCGTCTTTTTGCGAAATAACCGGAATTTTTTTGTTATCAATCATGAGGTACCCGATTAAATCCTTAAGCGCGGGATTTTCCTCTTTTTCCTGATAGGAAACATCCATTGAATAAATCGGTCCGTAAGAAGTGTCGTATTTTAGAAGATACATCCAACCCTTGATGTCTGTAGATTTTCCGGCGTTAATGGCCACGATTTCAACATCTTGAATATATCTTTCGAGGATTACCCGATGAGCAACTCTGCCAATTCTTCCGTATCCGTTGATTGCTACTCTAACCATAATTTAAAATTCTAATTTTGATACTTGAGTGAAGCTCAAGTAACGCACCATATAAGATTAGTATAGCAAATTTTTTGGAAAGGCAACAAGAGGAAAATTATCTTCTTTCTTTACTAACCGTTGCTCGTTGACTTGCTTCATAATTACTGTGCCAAGATTGTAATTCGGGAATTCCTTTAACCCTCCGCATAAGCTCTGCTTCCCATGTCCTATTGTATTTGCTAAGTTTCACTTCAAGTGAGGACTGGGTCGTAGATACACTTATTTTATCTAAAGGTACATTTTGTGGAAAAATTACCTCCGGTAATGAATACTGTAATTCTTTTTTTCTTGCCAAAAATTCTCCTAATGGAATTTTACTTTCCATCATCGCCCTTTCAGCAGCTTTTCTGGATAAATGCATGTATCTTTCTGGAATTCCAGTTTTGTCTTCATACAAAAATCCTTCCAGATGTCCCCTATCAACTACAAGCACATTATCTGTTTCTGGATCTACCTCTATTTCCAACAGAAGATCACCTATATCTGCTATCAACCATTGCCAAACATCTTTAAAATAGGGGTTTTGCGTCCAACTTTCTGGTATTGGCTCCAATAAGGCAAAAACAGCACAAGTGTTAAACGCTTCATCGTCATGATGACCCATACGATGGGAAGCACCAAGACCAGGTTTTTCTCCAGACTTCCATGAACCTTTTACTATTTCTGACCATCTTTCTATTTGCGAATAATGAAAAACTTTCACGAGGAAAGATTATAGCAATAAAAAGCCTCTTAATCAAACTATAAGGTTATTTTTGTTCGGGGACGACTAGTCTGTGAAGGCATTCGCAGATTAAAAACTCTGGAAAATTTTTAAAAACGCAACAAGGGAAATTTATGTTTTACTAAAACTTATATCCGATAAGTAGGCACCTCCCAAATGTTTGGTTCTTTAGAAGGACCCCAGGCAAGTTCTTTTACTTGATCGGCAAAATCCTGCGGATAAACGGCTTCTGCAATCCCCGGAAGACATATGCCAATTAGCATGTACTCATCACCATGTAATCCCACTAGCTCACTGTTTATTGGCTTTCCAGAGCTATCTTCTCCTCTCATGATATCGTCTAGAGCACAATGAGCTTCCTGCAAATATTCTTCGGGAGTTAATTTTCTTAATATTGGTCCAAAACTTGCTTCTTCAAAACGCTGAGCAAGAAAACGCCCAAACTCCTCTACATACTCACCGCGATTAGGAAAAAGCGTATCAAGCTGACGAAGTTTATCGATTGGAACTGCAATTGCGCCTTCAACTTCTTCTGCGTTAATCTTAGGAACCTCATCCTTATAAGTAATTACCGAAAGTTTTGGTCTCCCGACCTGTGGTCCTTGAAACTTTCTTAGCATTTCCTGCATAACAAAGAATGGATTAATTTTACCTTCTAGAACCGGAACAGAATTGGGTTTAAAATCAATCTTCAATATTCCTGCATGCCCCCTAGTCTTAGCTGCAATCTCACAACTAAGTATTCTTGCTTTTTTACCTACCAACTCAATGCTTCCTTCAACTTCAGTATTTCCTCTGGGATCAACCCTGGTAATTGCATATTTATCTCTAAATTCCCTTCTGGGGTTTTTCGTGCGGGAATGTAGGACGCGAATCTCGCCGAAAGATGAGGATAAATTTCCCAATCCTCCCCGCTTCTGGCAATCAAGAATTATCGTGGTTAAATTTCCAATTTCGTCATTTAGTTGTTTACTGACTTCGCTTGCTTCGGAAGTTAATGGATGTACGCCTTTCCATGATGCCGCCTGATCAAATAAACTTTCTATTCTAGTCTTTTCCTTGATTCGAGCTTTTTCCTCGGTTTGATATCTATACCAAGATGCTTCCCTGATAGGATCCATCGCAACTCCATCTTTTATATCTGCCAAGCATTGCCCATCATAAATCATTACATTCGTAAGCCCTAATTCCCTCCCAAGATCTTTTAGACACCGTCCGTTTCCAAAATTACTGCACGCTCCGGTAGTTTGATTACCTAAATAACCTCTCGATATTGTTGCGTCGCATTTTTCAGATTCAATTGCTCTAGCCATAAGTCGATATTATAGGAGCTGTTTTATATAATGTCAACTATAGGATTTCGAAGGGTTATTTTTGTTCTAATGCAACCAGGCCAGGAAGGCGTTCGCCGGCTAAAAATTCCAGCATTGCGCCGCCGCCGACTGAGGCAAAAGAAAATCTACTCAGCAAATTTTTCTGTTTTAAAAATCCCAACGTATCTCCACCGCCGATTACCGTATAAGCCGAAATCTTTAAAAGCCCCTCCGCCAAGGCCAGTGTTCCTCTTTGCCACTGCTCGATTTCAATTTGTCCCATCGGCCCGTTCCAAACAATCGTCTTTGCATCTTGCAAAACCTGCAGGAAATTTTCGATACTTTCTATCGTCGCATCCATTTTACTTTCCACGCCGTTCGCCATTAAAAGAATTGATTTATGTTCGGTTTTTTGATTGGCAACTTTTAGAAGCATTTCTTCGTTACCCATAATTGTTCCGCCAACGCAAACATAATCGGCAAAATTATGCATTTTTTCAACCAATGGCAGCTTGGTTTCGAGTTTTGCTCCGCCGATAATAATTCCCAAAGGTCTTTCCGGATTTTCTAAAACCTTAGACAAAACTTCAACTTCTTGTAAAACTCTAAGTCCCGCAAATGAGGGCAAGAAATGAGCTACCCCTTCTGTCGACGCATGTGCCCTATGAGCCGTTGCAAAAGCATCGTTAACAAAAATTTGTGCCAGTGAAGCTAACTTTTGAGCAAACTCCGGATCGTTTTTTTCTTCTTCTTCATAAAAACGGATATTTTCCAAAATAAAAACACTGTCTGATAATTGCCAGCCGTTAAATTCGCCGATTTTTTCCTCTGTTGCCGGCGGCACGTTCATTTTTTCAGCCAGCCAATTTACAACCGGGTTAAGACTGAATTTCGGATCGGCTTTAAACTCCTGACTTTGCAGCGTGAACTGTTCTTTCGGCCTGCCTAAATGTCCGACAATAATCACTTTGGCATTATTTTCCAAAAGATATTGCAGCGTTGGATACCAGGCATTAAGCCTTGAATCATCTTCGATAACTGATCCTTCAATTGGCACGTCTAAATCCGCTCTAAGAAGTACCATTTGATTAATAACTTCCGTGTCTCTGATACTTTTTAAGTTATAAAGCATATTTTTTAATCTGAAAACTCCTGACAAAACATTTCCCCATATATTCCACCGTCAATTACTCCAACTCCTATTTGATGGAAATTGGCCGAAAGAATATTCTCCTTATGCCCCTCACTTTGCATTAAACCCTTCATCGCCAAATCTTCGCTTGGAGCAAGAGCCAAATTTTCTCCGGCATAATTAAAGTTAATATCAACTTGGGCCATTCTGTCAAATGGAGAAAGCCCCTCAGGCGTGTAATGAGAAAAATATCCCCGCTTAAACATGTCGGAACAATGATTTCGGGCAACTTTTGTTAAGAGTTCTGAAAGAGTTAAAGCCGAAATACTTCTGGAAACTCTTTCCTTGTTAACATCTGTAAACATTTGCTGCTCTGCGTTTTTGTCAACCGAAATGTTATTGGTTTTAAAGTTTAAACTGACCAGCTCGTTGCTTTTAGGCTCAATTGTTAAAAATGAAAGAGTGTCATTAATTGCTCCTCCAAAAACCATTTGCCAGCTTTTGGTAAATCCCTGTGTATTAGCTACCAAAACTCCGCCGATTTTCGCATTTGCAACCGAATGTTTTAGAAAAACCGAAAAAGGCAAAGCAATAATTAAACTTAAAATAAAAGCGGAAAGTAAAAGTCCGGACAAAACTCCCGGAATTATTCCTAAACATTTTCCGATTATCTTTATTGAGCTTTGTATTGTTTCCTGCAGATGAAATATTGGCAGCTTGGAAAGAAAAATTCTGATTAAAAGCGTAAAAATAATTTCAAACGCGACAGCGACCACAAAAAATCCGATCGCATTAGCAAATCCTTGGGGAATTGACAAAAACTTGACCAAAAAACCGGCAACAAAACCATAGAAAGACAATCCAAGCAAAAATGAAATGGCAAAACTGACAAGATCGATAAATGCTGTTAAAAAACCTAAAGAAAATCCCTGAATAGAATAAAAAATAACTATTACTAAAACAAAAATGTCTATCCAGTTAAAACCGACAAATGGAATCGAAAGCGAAGTGATAGATGAAAGTATTGCTGCAACATTCATACACTAATTATATAACAATCCCCCGAATCATTGTCAGTTAAGATCAATAATGCTATGATTATTGCATGAAATCCGCATTTCCAAAATTATTTACATTACATAAAAAAGTCTTCCGAAAAATTGACTTCAAGAAGAATAAACGCAAAAAGTTGATTGCGCTTGGAATTCTTTTCTTATTCCTATTTTCCTTTTATTTTTTTATCCTACGTGATCTTCCGCTCCCCACAAAATTAAGCAGCAGTTCTAATCCGCAGTCAACTTTAATTTATGACCGCAACGGCAAACTCTTATACAATATTTACGACAAGAAAAACCAAAGTTTTATTCCTTTATCAACCATTCCTAAATACATGCAGAAAGCAACCATTGCCATTGAGGACAAAAGCTTTTACCAGCACGGTGCGGTTGATTTTCGGGGAATCCTAAGAGCGGCTTTTTCAATTGTTTTCCACCGCCAAATCCAAGGCGGCTCAACACTTACCCAACAACTGGTAAAAAACAGTTTGTTAACCCAGGAACAAACGGTTTTAAGAAAAGTCAAAGAAATAATTTTGGCTTTTGCCACCGAAATTATTTATTCCAAAAGCCAAATTTTGGAAATGTATTTAAACCAAACGCCATACGGCGGAACTGCCTACGGTATTGAAGCGGGATCGCAATATTATTTTGGCAAGCATGCAAAAGACTTGGATTTGGCCGAAAGCGCGCTTTTAGCCGGGCTCCCGCAAGCGCCAACCGAATTTTCACCTTTTGGCGCACATCCGGAGGAGGGAAAAGACAGACAAACCGAAGTTTTAACAGCCATGCAGGATCAAGGATACATCACTAAAGCTCAAGAGCAAAAAGCGGAGAAAGAAGTTCTGCAATATAAAAAATTTAGCAATGAAATTGAAGCGCCGCATTTTGTTTTGTATATCAAAGACTTGCTAATCGCCAAGTATGGCGAACAAATGGTTGAAGAAGGCGGATTAAAAGTTATCACCAGTCTTGATTTAAATATGCAAAACTTTGCTCAAAGCGCTGTAGCAGATGAGGTTAATAAACTCCCCGAATATTATAATGTCACCAATGGTTCGGCTTTAATTACAAACCCGGGAACCGGCGAAATTTTGGCAATGGTTGGCAGTAAAGATTATTTTGATACTAAAATCGCCGGCAACGTCAACGTTACTATTGCTCTGCGTCAGCCCGGCTCATCAATTAAACCAATCAATTATGCGGTCGGATTGTTACGCGGATATAATGCCGCCACCACTTTTATCGACCAACCGATTTGCTTCCCAAACCAAGGCGGAAAAGATTATTGTCCGCTCAATTATGACGGAAAATGGCACGGACTGGTACAAATGAGATACGCTTTGGGTAATTCCTTTAATATTCCTGCTGTTAAAATGCTGGAGCTAAACGGCGTGGATGCAATGGTGGCAACTGCTTCAGCTATGGGAATAACCACTTTTACAAATCCTCAGGAATATGGATTGTCCTTAACGCTAGGCGGAGCGGAAGTAAAAATGGTCGATATGGCAACCGCTTTCGGCGTCTTTGCCAATTCGGGATATCGAATCGACCTTCATCCGATTCTTAAAGTTACCGATAAAACCGGTAAAGTTTTGGAGAAATATACTCCGCCTTTAAGTCCTATTTTTGGCAAAAAAGTTTTGCCGGACGGTGTTGCTTTTATTATTTCCGACATTTTGGCTGATAACGGCGCAAGACTTTTAGAATTTGGCGATAATTCTGCATTGAAAATTCCCGGACAAACTGTTTCTGTAAAAACCGGGACAACCAATGATTTCCGCGATAACTGGACCATTGGTTACACTCCCTCTGTTTTGGTCGCCGCCTGGGTAGGAAATGATGATAATTCGCAAATGAGCGGGCTGGTTTCCGGCATTACCGGCGCAGCTCCAATTTGGAACGATATTATGTCTTACCTTCTTAAAGACAAATCGCCTGAGCCAATATCCCGCCCCTTAGGTGTAATTCAAAAAGCGGTTTGTTCGGACACGGGAATATCGACTACCTCTGTCGGGGCTTCTTGTCCGACCAGATTTGAATATATCCTTAAGGGGACAGAAGCGACAAAAAGCCAGGTTTCTGCTCAAGATGTTTCAATTGATAAAAGCACACAAAACTTAGCCGGCAAAGGACAAACAGACAATACTGAGACTAAAAACGAAGTTATTTTTACCGATCCGACCGGCGACAGATATTGCTTAAGCTGTCCCCATCCAACACCCTCTCCAGCTCATTGATATTCTAATATACCTATAGTATAATCAGCAGACCGAAAATTCCTTTGTATGAAATTTTTAGTCGCTTTAATTAACATTACTATTTTGGTTTTAACCGAAATCGGTGATTTCGTGCTTTTCTACCTTGGCCTTTTAGGGAAAATTATTAAAGCATTTATAAAATTTTTACTTTCTTTGAGTATTTCGATTTTAAAAATTCCGCAGAAAATACTTAAAAAAAGCTTGTCATATAGTAAAACTTTGCATAGAAAAACAATAGATTATGTGGGTTTATCAAGATTTAGATTTTCGCTCGTCTCAAAAAATCTTAAACGTAAATTCAGACCCAAAAAGCAGGAAAAAACACTCAAAAAAAAGCAAGCCGTAAAAGAAAAATTAATCACCTTTTATCCTCCACCAAAGCAGGCGAAGCTAAAACTTGAATACTTCGTTTTCGGTCTTTTAGTTTGTTTTGTATTTATTGTCCTTCCTTTCTCGGGCTTCATCTTTTTAAATAGCCTCCCCAATCCAAGAGAACTTTCGCAAAGAGAGATTCCGCAAACAACTAAAATTTACGATCGCAACGGCGTACTTCTTTATCAAATCTATGCCAATGAGAATAGAACCCTGGTGCAATTAAGTTCAATTCCAAAAAATTTGATTAACGCCACGATTGCTATTGAAGACAAAGATTTTTATCATAACCCCGGTTTTGATGTAAACGGAATAGCCAGAGCCGCGCTTGCCGATATTACCGGCAAACCAATTCAGGGAGGATCAACTATTACACAACAGCTGATTAAATCCACTCTTTTGACGCCGGAGGTCAGCATTTCCCGGAAAATTAAAGAAATAGTGTTAGCTTTTTGGGCCGAAAAAATTTACAGCAAAAACGAAATTTTGGAAATGTATTTCAATCAAGTTCCTTACGGCGGAACTGCCTGGGGAATTGAAGCTGCCTCCGAAACTTACTTTGGCAAAAACGTCAAAGACCTCGATCTGGCTCAAAGTGCCTTTTTAGCCGGCATGCCGCAGGCGCCGACAACTTATTCGCCATATGGAGACAATCCCAACCTCTGGAAACAAAGACAAAAGGAAGTCTTAATAAAGATGCAGGAATTAAAATATATTACCAAAGACCAGGAAAACCAGGCCCTAAATGAAGGACTGGCATTCCAACCTCCGCAAATCCCAATTTATGCACCCCATTTTGTGATGTACGTCAAAGATTTACTTATTCAAAAGTTCGGACTTCCATTGGTTGAAAAGGGGGGCTTAATTGTTAAAACCAGTCTCGACCTGAATTTGCAAAACAAAGCCCAAGATATTGTTGCCGAAGAAGTTAACAATGATGCATATTTAAATCTAACCAATGGCGCGGCTTTGGTCACTAATCCCGGCAACGGAGATATTTTGGCCATGGTTGGCAGTCGTGACTATAACGATCCAAATGACGGCGCTGTTAATTTAACGACTTCCTTAAGACAGCCCGGTTCGTCTATAAAAGTTGTCACTTATTCCGCTGCTTTAGGAGACGGTTTTACCGCCGCCAGTATTCTTGACGATTCGCCGATTACCTATATTATTCCCGGCAGCCAACCCTATTCTCCGGTCAATTATGACGGAAAATTTCACGGCAGAGTTCCGTTAAGAATTGCTTTTGCCAATTCGTTTAATGTGCCCGCTGTCAAAACTTTACAAAAAATCGGCATTTCCAATATGGTTAATCTTGCCAAGAAAATGGGCATTACGACTTGGGGAGATCCTGATCAGTACGGATTATCAATCACTTTGGGCGCAGCCGAAGTAAAAATGACTGATATGGCTGCTGTTTACGGAACCATTGCCAATTTGGGTAAAAGGGTTGATTTGGATCCGTTTTTGAAAGTTACGAATCATAACAATGAAGTACTTTATCAAAAACAGGAAGAGTTGCCAAACCAGGTAATTGATGCCGGCATTGCATTTATTGTTTCCAATATTTTAGCCGATAACAGCGCACGTTCTTTGGAATTTGGCATCAACTCTCCACTGAACATTCCCGGGCATACGGTTTCGGTTAAAACCGGCACTACCGATAATAAAAGAGACAACTGGACTTTTGGCTTTACCCCGCAATACTTAGTTGCTGTTTGGGTAGGCAATAATGATAATTCGCCGATGAGTCCGTACTTAGCATCCGGTATTACCGGCGCGGCTCCCATTTGGAATAAAATTATGAACTTATTGCTCCCGAATAATGCTTCTAATGTTACCGAGGAGATGCCCGATGATGTGACAATGAGAAAATGTCAGGGAAGAAACGAATATTTTATTAAAGGAACTGAAACTACCGGTGATTGCAACTTTATCGCCACACCAAGCGCGTCGATCACCCCTCCCGCCGGACATTAAAAACTAATATCATTATGCTAGAATGAACGCATGAACTACAAGGGAGTAATTATTGAAGAAAGTCTGTACAATTCTCATATTCTAAATGGCGTTACTATTCTTAAAACACGCCAGGAAAAAGTTACTCCAAAACATAAAACCCCGTGGCTTACTCAATGGACGCTTCATACAATTGAAATTCCCAAAGAGAACATGGATGTAGTCGCAGATACGTTAAGCAAATCATTCGAAACGCAACACCCGGCTTGGTATATTGATTTTAAAAATGATACGCTTCATTTTATTATTTTCCCAAATAAAGTTTTTAAGATAAATCTCAAAAATCCCGTGCTTTACAAAAGCGCCAGACAATATGGGGAATCCTTAGGAATACCTCCATATCAGATGCAATTCGAGCGATTGAAAAGATAAAAGCTATCTCAAAAAACTACATCTTACATGTCAGACTACTTCTTATAGCAAACATGAGAACCCAGTCAATAAATGCTCCGCTGGCAGGACAAAACTAAAATTTATTACAATGCTATTTAGGCTCTGCTACTAATGTCAGGAATTTTGCGAAAATAGGAGCAATTTCCTTATTTGCTTTTTGATTTGGATGTGAATCAGTACGTAAAAGTTTTGCATAGCCCTTCTTTAAATATCCTTCTTCATCTGCAAGCAAACTAAAAAAATCAAATACAAATAAATTATTTGCGCTTGATTGAAAATCTTTTGAATTTAAGAAGTAAATAAGTTGTTTTGCTCTGTTTGCGTCTTCTTCTATCGTAAGTTCTTGTCTAAGAGGAGGTGGAGTAAAAAGAATGAATTTTTTATCTTTATATTTCTTAATTTGATCACGAATGATTTTATAGTATTCTTTATATTCATTAAGTTGTTTTTCAGATTCAATTTTTGTAGTTGGGAAGCAATTTTTAAATGCAATAATGTCATATCGAAGAATTGCTTGTAATGTTGGATCATTTTGTTCCCTAGAGAAAATTTCAGCATATTCCTTTGGGCTATTATTGCTAATGATAAGATTATAATCAGCACCAGTCATTTTGCCTTTATCATCTGACAACCCTGTATGAAAAGTAAAAGTAGCAAGAAACTTAGCTAATGGATTACTATAAAGATTATATCCATGATCCCAAAATTCCATATCAGGATTTATCTTTTTAATAAGTTTCCTTAATGATCCTTGTTTAATTAAATTGCCACCCGTAGAGTGATGAATAAATAATACTTTAATTGGTTTACCCACAGCTTTATTATAACAAACCGAGGCTAAAGTTCGAATTCATAAAACTGTGGATATTATTTATACGGGGTTTCGTCGGGGCTGACATCTCTGACATAGTAAGTTTTTGAAACTTTGAGGTATTATATTAAAAGCAATTTTGAGGCTGAAAATGCAGCTTAACGAGCATTAGACGTTAATAGAATTTATCTTAAATGATATTTCCGTTCTTATCTACTATCGTTGCCTGCTCTTTGTACCAAGCTGGGTTTTCTGCAGTAATATATTCAAAGCCAAAACCTTCGGCGGCAAACTTTGTCCCAGGCGAAACATCTACGCAATCGCCTTCTTCTACGTCAAAAGTTTCATTATCCTTAAAGATCTTGCCTTTCCCTTTAGTTACAAAAAGCATAAAATGAACTTTGGTTTCACAAATAAATAATCCCTTATTATCAGGCGTACGGCCATTGAGAAGCATGTGGTTAATCTCTAGTTGATTATCTGAACTTGTATATTTTCTAATTATTTTAGTCCCTTGATCTACGACTTTTGCCTGATTTTTTTTGATTAACATATAATTAAACTTGTGAGTCTCTCGTAAGCGAATTTGGGATCAGAAGCGCCTGAAATAAATGAAGTTGCAACAAAACGCGTTGCACCGGCTTCTTTTGCCAGTTGAATGGTGGTATCTTTAATTCCCCCGTCAACTTCAATCGGAATATTTGATTTTTCCCGGAAAGCTTTTACTTTTGCCAGTCTTTCTGGCATCATCGGCGGCCCGGAAAAACCCATTTTATCCGAAACATAAAAAAGCACCGTATCCAAATCATCATATGAAACTTTAATTGCGCTAAGCTCAGTTGGCCCGTCTAAAGCCAAACCTACTTCACCTAAAAGCTGGCCTTCTGCTACAAATTCATCCTGATCACTCATTTTTTCAACATGTCCTAAGAATCTTTTAAAACCGGCGGCGGCAAACGGCTTTAGATAATTAACCGGTTCTTCAACCATTAAATGAACTTCTAATAAAAATTGATCTTTGTACTTTGCGAAAGGCGCGGGATCAAGAAAGGTCAGGTTGTTAACGAGTTTTTCGTCAATAACGTCAATGTGTAGCGTTTTGGCAAAAGGAGAAAGCAGTTGAATTTTTGCTTCCACCTCTTCCCAGCTTTTTTCCAAAATTCCCGGAATGATATTACACATAATCTAATTTAAAATTTCTAATTACTAATTTCTAATCAAATCCAAATGTTCTAATTTTAAAAATTAAAAATTTGAAATTGAAAATTAAAGATTGTTTTCTATCTGCTTTATCTTCTCAATCCGCCTGACATGTCGTTCTGCTCCGGGAAACGGACTTTCCAGGAAAATTTTTACCGCTTTTAAAATTTGCTCTTGCGTTAAAAAACGGATTCCCAAAGATAGCATATTGGAATTATTATGAGCACGGGCTAATTTTATCATTTCGTATGGGTCACTGCTTTGGTTTCCACTTATATCAATTGCTTCTACCGGAGTAGCTAGGGAATAAAATAAAGCGCATCTGACATTTCTAAATTTATTAGCAACCATTGCTTCTCCCTGACCCGATCCGCCAAAAATAATACCAAAACTTTCCGGATTTTCCGAAACATTTTTCGCCGCTTTAGAGATTAAATCTGGATAATCGTCATCTTTATCAAATTCAAATGCTCCACAATCCTCCGGTTCATAATTGAGGCTTTCTAAGTATTCTATAACTTTACTTTTTATCGCAAGTCCAGCATGATCTGTGACCAAATATACCTTCATATTCTTACTTTACAAACTTTATAACTTTATGAACTTTTAACTTACTGTCCTATTATAACAAGAGCATCCGAAGAAAAACTATCAGGAAGATCGGCTGAAGTTGTTCCGATTGTGTAGCTTAAGCCCAAATCTGTTTTTAATAAATCTAAGTAATCGCTTGATGAATTCTTTACTTGAATAACGACATTTGTATAATCAAAATTGTCAGCATTGCCTATTCCGGTTACGTTATAACCAAGACGCTTGAGAGCATCTGCGCCTTTTCCCGCCACACCCGCTTCTCCGCTGCCGTTTTGTACAGTCACTGATAATTTACTTCTGTCAAGCCCCGTTGTGGAATCAACCGGATTTACAGTTGGTGCAGCTGTCGGAGCAGTCGTGACATTTGGAATCGAAGTTGGAGTTGCGACAGCCGCGTTTGACGCGGGAACGGGAGTGGTCATTGCTGCTTTTTGCGAAACTACGCCTTTAGTTTTTGGTCCGAAAGCTTTAAAGCTAAAAAAGGCAATAAGAAGAAAGATAATTACAAGAACCAAGTAGATAAACCTTTTATTAACCGGTCTTTTGGGCTGCGGACCGAAGGCTGGAATTGCTTCAATAGGAGACTCTTCCATACACTTCCCTTTCAAGCCAAAGAGTAGCACTTTTCCCTCCGGTTTGCAAATCTCAATATTCTCCGTCTGTTATAATAAAAAGGCTATGAAAAAACTCTTTATTTTAACTTTTTCAATTTTGATTTTGCTGTTTTTAATTGTTAAAATTCCATTCACTAATGCCCAGGACGATAAGTGCAATAATCCATCCAGTCTTGGCTTGGATGAAAATGCTATAAATACCTGCTGGACTGAGCTAAATAATGCCCTACGCGAATCAGAAAAAGCCACTAAACCGCTTGAGGCTCAAGTTAACGACATAAAACAAAGAGTTGCAGTTATTGAACAGGATATTGTCATAAAGAAAAAAAATATTGATGACGGATACAAAAACTTAGCCAAACAACAGCAGATTTTAAACGCGACAATTAGGGACTATTATATTAAATCCTACTATAATTCTCCGCTGCTTATTTTATTATCAGCCAATTCCGCATCGGAATTTACTCAACTCTTAGGTTACCAAAAAGCCAATGCCGACCGCGATAAGGCGATTATTACCAATATTGCGATTACAATTAATGACTTAAATAAGCAAAAAATAGCTCTTGAAAATGAAGAAGTAAGTATTACAGCTATTAAAGACAAACTTGATAAGATAGTTGCCGAAGCCAAAGCCTACCAAACAACACTTTCCAATAACATCGCCCAACTTTCCGCTTTGCAGCAGCAAATTTTAGCATCCAGATTAGCTAGCTTGAACATTCCTCTTTATGCTAGTACTGCCGGCGGCTGCTCAAGCGACATTGGCAAAGATCCGGGCTTTGGCGGGGCCTTTGGCTTCTTTAGCTATGGAGTACCCAATAGGGTTGGGCTTAATCAATATGGAGCCTGGGGAAGAGCAAAAGCAAATCAAGATTACAGTCAAATTCTTAGCGCTTATTATAACTTTGACTCGATATCTGACGTCAGTCAATCAACCCAGATTCACGTAACGGGAAATGGCATTGATTGGACTGGTTCAATAGAAGATTACGTTAAAAGGATTTATGAAGTTCCAGATTCATGGACAGATAATGATCTTGCTGCCTTAAAAGCCCAAGCAATTGCTGCCAGATCTTATGCGCTTGCCTATACGAATAATGGGCAAGGAACAATTTGCCCAACAGATCAATGTCAGGTATTCAAAACTGATGCAAAAGGAGGAAATTGGGATTCGGCCGTTAGCCAAACAGCCGGAAAAGTAATGATGCAGGGCGGAAATCCGATTAAAGCCTGGTTTTCCTCAACTCACGGCGGATATGTTTTTAGCTCAAGCGACGTTGGCTGGTCGGGAACCAGTTGGACCAAGGAAGCACGTGATACATCAGGCGACGTTAACAGCTTTTCCGATCTTAAAAACAATGCTTATGACAAAGATTCACCTTGGTTTTATTGCGATTGGGGTTCAAGAAGTGATTACAATCACACCGCCTGGCTAAAATCAGACGAAGTTGCCGACATCGTTAACGTAATACTATTACTACAAAACGATTCCAGCGTTAAAGACCATTTGTACCAAACCGATAAATCAAACCCCGCCGGAACCGACACCTGGGACGCGGGACGCGTCAGACAAGAACTTTCCAAATATCGAACGCCTTATAACAACATCAGCGACATTTCTGTTTCGGCAGATTTTGGCTCAGGCAGAACAACCAGCGTTAATGTCTCCGGAGACGCAGGGAGTACGAGTATTTCCGGCTCTGATTTTAAAAATTATTTTAACCTTAGAGCGCCCGCCAACATTAACATTGTCGGGCCGTTGTATAATGTAGAAAGAAATTGAACTTATGCCGGACATTTTTATCGCAGAACCAAAAGGAGAAGTTGTTCCTAAGGAAACAAAAACAACCTTTGAAGAAAGAGCAATTTCCAAGCAAAAATTATTTTCCGATGAAGAATCTTTGCCGGAATCTAGAAATCCTGTTCATCTTTTTTCTGCCTTTAAAAAAAATCCCGACGGAGTCACTTTTCGGGATCAGGAAAAAAATGAAAAAATCCTTCTTTTTATCAGACGCTCTTTTATCACTAATATAAAATGGATCTTGATCGGCCTTTTACTTGCAATCTTACCGCTGTTCTTACCATTATTCTTAAAAAGTCTTCAGGCTTCCCTGCTTTTTCTGCCTATTAAATTTTATTTAATGCTTGGAATTTTCTATTATCTTTTCGTTGCTACCTTTTGGTATATCAACTTTGTTACCTGGTATTTTAATATTGACCTTGTAACAGACAAGAGAATTGTCGATATTAATTTTTCAAACCTGGTTTATAAAGATATTGCAACAACAGAGCTTAGTTTTGTTCATGATGTCAGTTTTTCGCAAGTCGGCGCAATCAGGACATTTTTTGATTACGGCACTGTTTTAATTCAGGTTCCCGGCGCAACCGACGCTTTTATTTTTGAATCTTCTCCCCAACCGGAAAACGCCGTTCAGATATTAGATAGTTTAATCAGAAAGAAAAATGAACCCGATAACTAAATTATTGCCGCTAATACAGCTTGGTTTTTTTATTAAAATTGGCTTTTTGACTGCCGATTTACTCTTTATTGTTTTTCTGGCTATTGCTTTAAGACAGGTTTTTTCGATGAATAAAATTGTTGACGAAAGTAATAGTTCTTCTTTTATAAAAACTGCTGCTATTTTACTTCTGGTTATTGGTATTTCGCTTTTTTTGACAGCACTTGTTATACTATAAAGAAGAAATGTCTGAATCAAATCTGACTTTTGCAAAAATCGTCGCCAATCCAAGCGCTTACTCCTGGTCGCAGGCTTACAACGCCGGTAAGCTGTTTGCTGTTTTATCCTTAGAAGCTCAAGAGGATTTAAAGGAAAAAGACTATTTAAATGTCTTAGGTAAAGAAATTCTGGATACGCTTGAACAGGAGTTTTTTACGCTTGAAACAAAGGATTTAGAATCGATAAAACAAGCCGTTCTTACAACTTCTGAAAAAATTCCCCAGGAAATAAATTGTTCTTTTGTAATCGGCTCCGTTGTGGGAAACGTTTTATATACCTACGTTTTAGGCAACGGCAGGGTTTCTTTAAAAAGAGAAACAAAATTAGGAAATTTATTGGAAGTTAGAGATCAAAAACCGGATGCTTTAAAAGTCGCTTCTGGATTTTTGCAAGATAATGACACCGTGATCCTACAGACAAAACAATTTTCGGACGTAATTTCTATTGCAACTTTAACAGAACTTATGGACGGTTTGCCGCCAACCGAAGTGGCGGAAAATATTGCTCCCTTAATTCACGAAAAGGAAGAAGCAGGAGCCGCCGCAATAATTATTAACTATAAAGCCGCCGTTAGTGAATCTGCCGAACCGGCGATAGTAGAAACTATAATCGAAGACACTGAGACGGAAGTAGAAGTTGAAGCACAAATCCAAGAACAGCCTTTTTACACCCCGTCTGTTAATAAAGACTTAGGATTTTTGGATAAATTTAAACAGAATTTTTCTCCGTTAATTTCAAAACTGAAAATTCCCGGCAAGTTTAATACCAATCTTACCCACCCGAGAAAAGTAATCTTGACAATAGTTGTAATTATTTTAATTGTTTTTGTAGGCAGCATTATTTTTGCGATGAATAAGCAACAAAACGAAAAAATCCAAAGCGCGTTTCAAAGTATTTATCCGCAAGCCCAGAAAAAA
>Ga0182027_10000468_pt1 | contig 71137 bp, 67 predicted proteins | sample 712E1DmetaG_FD_121300 | JGI IMG/M metagenome (GOLD analysis project Ga0182027, IMG submission 121300) | Permafrost microbial communities from Stordalen Mire, Sweden - 712E1D metaG (Illumina Assembly) | ecosystem: Environmental > Terrestrial > Soil > Wetlands > Permafrost | place: Sweden...
CCTGCCGATTTATGCCAACCTGATTTTGGTGGCGTTGCCGGTCGTTTTCCTTGCGGCGCTGGCGGTGTACCGGACGCGGGCGCCGTTGTTCATCACGCTGGCGCTGTTTTCGGTGATGCCGGTGTATTCGGGATTGTCGCATTGGTTTCATAGCGAGCAGCGCCATCATTGGTTTGGTTACTGGTTTGGGCACGATATGTTCACCCCGCCTTTCAAGGGGCCGGACGGGAAGTTCAGTTATGACGCCAAGTTGCGGGAGCAGGCGATGAACGGGACCAATGGGAATCTGGTCTATCCGGAAATGGCGCCCGACACTGTGCTCTTCGGCGGGACGGACCCGGGGCGGTTTTGCCCCACTTACATGATCTACTGCGAGAGCTTCATCCCGCACTCTTGCCAGCCGGAGCAGGACCAGAAGTTCAGCCGCCGCGATGTCTATCTGATCACCCAGAATGCGGTCGCCGACCCCACTTATCTGGACTACATCCGGGCGCAATACAACCGCAGCACGCAGATTGATCCGCCGTTTTTCCAAAATCTTCTGCCCACGGAGTTCCCAACCGTCTTCCACAACCCCACCCGCGCGGTGGCCTGGCTGGACGACATTTTCGAGAACATTGGGGCCAAGATCGAACGGAGGCGCCGCACGGGCTCTTCCTGGTTCCAGCAAAGCGATTTCCCCGACGCGGGAAAACTCGCGGCCCAACTGCGGCTGCGCGGCCAGGGGAATGAATTCCCGGCGGAGTCGCGCCGCCCGGCGGTGGATCTGCAACCAACCGGTCCGACCGACAAATTGTCCAAGTTCCTCTACGGAAAACTGAGCGCGGAGACCAAGGCATTGCTCAATTCCAAAGCGGACAACCAGACCTTGGGGCGCGCGCTGGCCAAGGATTTCAACCTCCTGATAAACGGGCCGACCATTTATGACCCGGAACGCTTCCAGGACATCAAACTGCCGCCGCTCATCGACAAGGCCGTCAAGGACGACCAAAATCAAACGGCCAGCACGCGCCTCCGCCTCAACCGCCGGATGCTGGAGGAGGCTTACCCCGATGCCATCGCCAAAAGTTTGGGCGGCGTCTATCCGGACACGGAGATTCGGGAACCCAATGCGGAGGACTCATCGGAGGTCTATAGTTCATTCTACGCCGACGCGCAACGCCGGGTGGAACACGACATGAAGTACCCCAACGAGCCTAAGCAGGTGCGGCCGGACGAAATCGTGAACACAGACAACGGGCGTTTGCAGGTTTCCGGACAGGGGGCGGTCATGCGGATCAATGGCGCGCTGACCAAGGTGATCTTCGACCGCAACCCCGACCACGAATTCTATGTCGAGGAGAGTTTTCCGCTGGACTGGATGTATCCCTATTTGACGCCCTTTGGCATTATCATGAAAATCAACCGGCAGCCCGTGCCCGAAATCACCCCGGAGATGATCCAGCGCGACCACAAGTTCTGGTGCGACTATTCCGAGCGCACCATCGGCAACTGGATCACTTACGACACCCCGGTCAAAGACATCTGCGACTTTTGCGAGAAAGTCTATGTCCGCCATGATTACAGCGGTTTCAAGGGCGATCCCAAATTCATCCGGGACGAGGACGCGCAAAAGTCGTTTTCCAAGCTGCGCAACGCCATCGCCAGCAGCATTTACCAGTGGCGGGCCGATTATTCCGACCAGGCCAGGAGGAACCCCGCCGTCAAAGCGCGCATGATCAAGGAGACGGAGTTCTCCTTGAAGCAGTCCTTCGCGTTTTGTCCCTTCAGCCCGGAAGCGGTCTATCATCTGATCGTGCTCTTCTCCAACCAGGGGCGGTTCGAGGATATGCAGATGATCCTCAAGACTTGCCATGACCTCGATCCGTACAACGGGCAATTCTCCAATTGGTTGGAGTCCGTCAACAGCCAATTGCAGCACAACAAGTCGGGCCAACAGTCCATGACCATGCAGCAGGCCATGAACCAGGTGGAGGAATCCATCAAAGCCGGCAAAACCAACGATGCGGAGGCAATGCTCGACGCCTTCACCCACGCTCCCCAGGCCGATGGGGCGCTCCTGGTCCAGTCCGCCCAATGGTACCTCCAACTCAACAAGCTGAGCAAAGCCACCGATGCCATGCAAAAGCTGGTCACGATAGACCCCAACAATTGGCAAAGCTGGTACTATCTCTCGCGCATGCAAGCTCTGGAAGGCAAGCCGGGTGATGCGGTCGCCTCGTTGACCAAAGCCTTTGCCTTGAACCCATCCGACCGCGTGATGAACGACAAAACCACCAATTTCCACGACTTTGTCCGCCTAGACCCCTACTTTGAGCGCATCCGCGCCACGCCCCAATTCCAGCAAGCGACCGCCAAACCCAAATAAAAAAGTGAGTTTTGTCCAGGCAAATTCCCATTGGTGCCAGCCCCTTTACCAACTCAAGGCGCCCGGCCTCATTTTGTACGGCCGCGCCCTCGGCTTGAGCCACGGTGAAGCCGAGGACGTCTTGCAGGAAACATTCCTCGCCCTCCTGCAATTGGAGCGGCGCCCCGGCGAGCCGGAGCATTATTGCCTGCGCACTTTTCGCAATCGCGCCCTGAATTATCGCCGCAGCGCGTGGCGGCGGCTGACCCGGGAATTGGAATGCCGCCGCTGGTTTGAGCGCGAAGCCGGGGAGAGCGACGCGGAACGCCGCGCCATGAGAGCCTTGGCCGATCTGCCGCCCGAACAGCGCGAAGTGATCGTCCTGAAAATTTGGAACGGCATGACCTTCCAGTCCATCGCCCGGCTTTTTGACATCTCCCCCAACACCGTGGCCGGCCGCTACCGTTATGGTCTGAACAAACTGCGGCTTTGCCTGAAGGAGGAGGAATGCTCTCTGGACCCCGCCCAACCTCTCCGCCAAACCGTCCCCCTCCTCCAACGCGCCTCCTCCCCAGGCTAGAATCCCTATGGTGATGGTTGATGCTGCCGCGCATCTCGCCATTGCAGAGCTTGAGATGTGCCTTCCGTCACGGGGAAGTGATAGGAAAAGTTCGCCGAATCCGCATCCATTCAATTAGGAATGAGGAATTCAGCGCAGGCCCAAAGACGCAAACTCACTTTGCCACGGGCTTGGGTAGTGTCCTAATTTGAGTTTTTTGGATGGATGGCGTGCTCAATTTCCTTTTCCGAATTCAATCTTGCGACTGGACCTTGAGTTGGAGGGACACACCGCCAGGCGAGGACTTCAACCAATTAACTGGCAAGAATAAACGTGATCTGTTGCAGCTATTCTAATACGTAGATAGCAATCGTCAAGAGAACCCTAATCGCTCATGTCCGCCACCATGCGATCCGCCGGCATGAATGGCATCACGTGGCCGGTATAGGGCGTGGTAACACCCAGAACGTAAGGCTGGTCGGCATCCAACTGGTACTGATAGAAATTTGTTTTTTGAACCGCAGCTATTTTATTGACTCTGCGTGGGTAACGCCTTTTCCAAGGCAGGAAAGCGCTTTGCCGTTTGTTTTACGCTAGGGCGGCAGATTGACCCTCTCGCCACTCCTACTTCTTCAACCGGTAAAACATACTACTATCCGAAATTGAGATGGTTACTTGATACGAGACACCGTTCAGGGTCGCAACGTTGGTAACCGTGGTCCAGTTGTTCGTTCCACCCAGACTAGTTGTGAACTCAGGCGCGAAGGCCACTTCCGTCGCTGGCCAGGACAATACCAAGCGGCTGCCCGAAACGGCTATCGAGAGAACGGGGGCCTGAGCAGAGGTGAATGTCAGCTCGCCGCCGTAACTCGTTCCTCCGCCGTTGTTCGCCACGATGCGATAATAGTAGCTCGTGTTCGGCGAAAGGTTGGAAATTGAGGTGCCGTAATCCCCGGCAGATGTGCCTATGCCTTCTGATAAGGTCGCGCTGCCGTAGCTGGGGGTCAGGCCGAACTGGAAATAGACCATGGTGCTTGAGCCGTTCGGATTGACGTAGCCGTTTAGTTGTGCCGAGGTGGCGGTGATGGAGCTTGCGGCCTCTGTTGTGACGACTGGCACAACTGACGTGTTGAACTTTTGGTCGGCGCCATAGGCCGTTCCCGAGCTGTCGGAGGCCACGATGCGGAAATGGTAGTCGGTGTTAGCTGTGAGTCCGAAGATTGGATATTCGAAATCCGATCCGCATCCATAGCAGAACCCATTTACATTCATCTGGGGAGTGGTGCTGCCGTAGCTAGTCGTCTGTCCATATTGATAATAGATAGTCGTGCCCGATTCGTGAATCACAACGTATCCGTTTAGCGTCGCTGAATTAGGTGTGACATTGCTGGCGGATTCGGGAATGATCGTTGGCGCTGCGTGCGCCACGTTCACAACCATGAGGAGGTGAAGAAAGGCAACCGAAGTTGCGAGGCGGGATGTGTGGCTGATATTCATGCCGGTGTTCTCGTTGCTCCAAATGATAGGAACTCGCTTTTCACGGGGCCGCCATTGTATTGACACTGCGCGGATAATGAAGCGATGAGCGCGAATCACTGCATGACTTAAGCCGTTGACGCGATACTTAAGTTGTGACCTTGTAGTGTTCATAATCCTTTTTTCTTTTGTTTGCTGTTTCACTTTATGCGCTTTTAGGCGGATCAATAGCGGGGGAGATTAGAGGAAAGGGTGTCGATAATTGTGAACGTGCGATTGATTTGGGAGTGTGTTGTTGAGCAATATCCCATAGGACGCTCTAGAGAACTTTGAGCTTTCTCCAGCGATGACGTGATCCCTCGTTAGATCAGCATTTTCCATTGCACTTGGGGATTTGATTACAACGGGTGAAATCTGTCAATCCACCATTCTTGCGTTGTGAGTAGCAACGTAAGGGTGGTTTGGAAGTGAAACTGCGTTTCAAAGGGCCGCCTCATTGACCGCGTCTTCGCCGAGAATGAGCGCGTGCCCGTGGCCCTACTGGAAACCCGGCAGGTTACTTACAGTTACGCGCAGGCGCATATGCAGGTTTTCATGGATATTGAGACTTTCGATCAATTGGAGTTCAGCACTGAACAACCCGGCGAGCGCCGCTGGTTTCTCAGGGGTCACCCATAGTTTGCTTCGTTTTCACAACACATCCCCGTCCGCCGAAATGGCTCAGGTCCTATCCTTGCCGCATCCCCACTTTTGGAATCAAAGCTTGCCGACGGTACTCGCTCAACCATGTGAAGCTCAGTATCTTGCAATCAATCCAGTTGCCGATCCCTCAAAACCGCCTCAAAAAATGACCGTTTCCGCAGGCAAAACGACCTTTCCCCCAAACTATTTTTGTAATCGCCTTCCGACTTTTCCCACCCCCACCCCGACTTCACCCCTTTTTTACAGGCGGTTCGCGGCGGTTTGGCGGTCCTTTTTTGCGATGCAAATCGTACCCACGGTGGGAATGACAAATTGGGAAAACATGCTGTAATGGTTCCGTGAATGCTCAGTCAGCATCGAACGGGACTGTGAGAGCGTGCTTTATCAGTGCGAGGGGTTTTGCCGCAGGCAGCAGTCCCGCCGCGGCACCCCTTGGATTTGTCAAACACGCCCTGGGCGAAAAAAGGCATTTCTGCCAAACGAACCCAGGCTCAGGGCGTCCCCAAATGGATCAAGGCCAATAAAGGTAAATAAAGGTAAATAAAGCCAAAAAAAATAAAATCCATGACTCCAAATGCCAAAATCGCCCGCCTGGCTTCCCACATCCGCCATCCTCCCGTCACCCGCAAAAAAACGGGCCGCCCAGTACCGCAACCGAACCGACCATGAGACCGGTTGGGTCAGCTATGGAAGGTTATGGTAACTTCCCCGCCCCTTGCCGCCCCGCCGCCTTCCCACCCCGTCGCTCCAAACCGGGCGGGTGGAGACCGGTTCGGCATTGCTTGTCAGCCGGCGGGGCTTAGAATTCTCTCATGCGCTCGGAATCACTGAAGTTTCTGGAACATCTGGTCAATACGCCCAGCCCCTCGGGCCATGAGGCCCGCGGCCAACGGGTCTGGCTCGACTACGTCAAACCGTTCGCCGACGAAACTTACACCGACGCTTACGGCAACGCGGTGGCCGTCCTCAACAAGGGCGGGTCGCCCCGGCTCATGCTGGCGGCGCACGCGGATGAGATTTCCATGGTCGTCAATTTTATTAATGAGCAGGGCTTCATCTACGTTCAGAAATTGGGCGGGGTGGACGCCGCCATCACCAAGGCCCAGCGCGTGGTCATTCATGCCCGGGGCGGGCCGGTCAAAGGCGTCGTCGGCAATGTCGCGCCCCATTTGACCAAAAGCGATTCCGACCGGAAGGCCCCCAAGATGGAGGACTTGTTTATTGACATCGGCGTGGCCAGCCGCCGCCAGGCCGAACGGCTCATCCGCGTCGGCGATCCGATCACCTTGACCGTTCCTTTCGAACTCCTGCGCAATGACCTCGCCATCGCCAGGGCGTTTGACAATCGCATCGGGACTTTTGCGGTGGCGGAGTCTTTGCGCCTGGTGCGCGAAGGCAAAGACAGGCTCCGGGCGGAAATCCTGGCGGTTTCCAACATCATGGAAGAAGTCGGGCTGCTGGGGGCCCGCCAGATTGCTTACTCGCTCAAGCCGGATGTGGCGCTGGTGGTGGATGTCACCCACGCCACCGATTATCCCACCGTCAGCCAGCAACAGCATGGCGACGTCAAAATCGGTCACGGGCCGGCGATTACGCACGGGGTTTGCAATCATCCGGAAGTGGTCGCCCGCCTGGAGAGCGTCGCGCGGTCTCAGAAAATCAAATTGCAGCACGAAGCCGCCTCCGCCACCACCGGCACGGACACCGACGTGGTTTTCTGGACGCGCGGCGGAATTCCTAGCGCCTTGGTCAGTCTGCCCAACCGCTACATGCACTCGCCAGTGGAACTGGTCAGCTTGAAAGATCTGGAACAGATTCCCCGCCTGCTCTCCGCCTTCGCGCTCTCCCTCAAGGCCGGGGAGGAGTTCAAGGTCAAGATTTGAGCCAGCCCGCAACCATTCCCCCTCAAAGCGACCGCCTCCGCCGGCATTTGCTGGTGGCGTTTGTCCTGGCGCTGGCGTTTTACGTCGCGGTCTTTTCCTGGATTGAACACCTGCGGGTGGTGAAGGGGCCTTGGGAAATCGCGTTTTTTTCCGACGCGTCCGGGCGGCCCTCCCTCCAGATTTCCCAGCCGAGGCTGGGCATTTCCGAGAAATTGATTTTCCCCGACGACCAAGTGGAACGGCCCAACCTTTCCGAGTGGATAAAATTCAGCGGGCCGGCCACCAACCTGCCTTTTGGAGAAATCCTGATGCAGGACGCGCTGTACCTTCCGGGGTCGGTGACGATGCGTCTCTTCGGGCGCCAAATTGAAGTGCTGCCCCGGACGCTCATTATTGACAAAAACGAGCGCGCCTGGCAAACGGGAGCGGAAATCGTCCTCCGCCGCCCGAAAAAATAGCGCGCCAGCAATCGTGAACCTTACACCACACATGCAACCAATTCGTTGGGGAATTATTGGGACAGGAAACATCGCCGCCAAATTTGCCGCGGACTTGACCGCCATGCCGGATGCCCGGCTGGTCGCGGTTGGCTCGCGCTCCAAAGAGGCGGCGGAAAACTTCGGCGCCCGGTTTTCCGCGCCTCATCGCCACGGCAGTTACGCGGCGCTGGCGGAGGACAAGGAGGTCGAGGCGGTGTACGTGGCCGTTCCTCATCCTTTTCACGCCCAAAACACGCTGCTCTGCCTGGCGGCGGGCAAGGCTGTCCTTTGCGAAAAACCCTTCGCCATCAACACCCGGCAGGCGGAGGAAGTCGTCCGTTGCGCCCGGGCCGGAAAATTGCTCGTGATGGAGGGAATGTGGACACGTTGCTTCCCGATCATGGCTCGTTTGCGCCAATTGCTGGCCGAAGGGGCGATCGGAGCGGTGCGGTTGGTCACGGCGGATTTTAGCTTTCGAGCCAATTCTTCCCCGGAAGCGCGGCTTTTCAACCTCGCGCTCGGAGGCGGGGCCTTGCTGGACTTGGGCATCTATCCGGTTTCTCTCGCCTCCTTGATCCTGGGACCGCCGGCGCAAATCCGCAGCGCGGCGGACATCGGCCCCACCGGCGTGGACCTCCAGGCGGCGATGATATTCCACTACCAAAACGGCGCCGCCGCCACCCTCTACGCCGGTTTGAAGGCGGACATCCCCAGTGAGGCGGAAATTCTCGGCGAAACCGGCGCCATCAAAATCCACCCCTTATGGTGGAAACCGGGGCGAATGACTTTGACGCGTCAGAATGGGAAAAGCGAAGTGTTCGACCTGCCTTGGATGGGCAACGGTTTTCAATTCGAGGCGGCGGAATTCATGAGCTGCCTTCGCCAGGGCCGGCTGGAGAGTTTGCTCATGCCGCTGGATGAAACACTTTCCGTCATGCGCACGCTCGACGCGGTGCGGGCGCCGTGGGGGTTGCGCTATCCCGGGGAATAAAAACCATTAAAAACACAGTTTCTATTGACAGCCTGCAGGATGCCCGCTAAAACCCCAATGTGGCGCAAGAAAGACAAACATTGGCTGAAATCGCAAATGACCACTTGAATCCATAACTCTAAAGCGTTGGATCGTTCAGCCACGGGCTACACGGGGCTTTCCCCCGGGATTCTCAACTGCATAAACACAAATGAAGGACACAAGACTATTCATCGGAAACCTCTCCTACAACACCACGGAAGACGATCTCAAGGCTTTATTCGCTGAGGCGGGTGCCGTCGCCTCCGTCAACCTCATGATGGACAAATTCACCGGCAAATCCCGGGGATTTGCCTTCGTCGAAATGGCTTCGGCTGCGGAAGCCGCCAAGGCGATCGAACTGTTCCACGGCAAGGAATTGCAGGAGCGGGCGCTGACGGTCAACATCGCCCGGCCGCGCGAGGATCGCCCCCCCAACCGGGGCGGACCACGCGAATCTCGCGGCGGACCGCAGGAACCGGGCTACGGCCAGCGCTATTAATCTGCGCCGGAGGGAGGAAGCCTGATGGCCGGACGGGAACTCCTGTGACTCGTCCCTCCAGAAGTCGGCCCGGGCGCGCACCCCGTCAGAATGGAGATTTCCGGAACGGGAAGTTCCGATTTGACACCAGGCCGCCGCAACTTTAGTTTGTTGGCACAAAAGGAAACTATGCCAGAGAATATGCCCAACACGCCGGGCGGCGCGCTGCCGCCAAAACCGGCTGAAGCCTCCAAGGTTCAGCCAAAAAAAGAAACCGTCCGCATTAATTTGCCGCCCAAGCCGACTTCGGCGCCGACGATCAAGTTGCCCACACTGGCCCCGGGCGCGCCGATGCCGTCGGCCACTTCCGCCGCCGCGCCGGCCGCCGCTCCCCGTTCCGCGGCCCCTCTGGCGGCCCCCGTGCCTCCGGCTCCCCGCGCAGGCGCCCCCACCATGGCCAGGCCTTCCGCCGCCCCCGCGCCCGCTCCGCGCCCGGCCGCGTATCCTCAGGCCGCCGCCGGGGTTGGCAAGCTCGACAAGGCCCTGGCCATTGCCGCCGCCCTGTTCGCCCTTGCTGCCATCGGCACCTCGCTTTTTTTGGTCTATGGCATTCCAGGAATCACCCGCGAATAATCATTTATGACTGCGCTGAATATCGTAAAACTTAACCAGACAAATTTTGAGCAGGAAGTGCTCAAATCGCCGGTGCCGGTGGTGGTGGATTTCTGGGCGGAGTGGTGCGGTCCTTGCAAGCAGGTCGCCCCGGTGCTCGATGAACTGGCCGGCGAGTATGACAACCGCCTCCGCATTGGCAAGGTGAACATTGATGAGGATCAGAAGCTGGCCGCCGATTACGGAGTGCGGGCCATCCCGACTTTCCTGCTGTTCAAAGACGGCCAGGTTGCCGGGCAGATCGTCGGCATGGTTTCCAAGCGCGATCTGAAGGGGCACTTTGACAAGCTGATCGGCTGATCCTTTGCGGCACAAGCCGGTTGGCGGTTGCATGGGCGGGCGCTGGAAACCCTCCCGCCGCAAAACGGGACTCGCTCTTCATGGCATTGATCATTACGCCCGGGCAACTGAACCAGCGCGCTGAATTGTATCACACTCTCGGCGTTTTGCTCTCAGCCGGCTTGACCGCGCCCAACGCTCTCGAACAGCTTGAGCGCAATCCCCCGTCCCGCTCCCTTCGCGCCCCCATTGCCCGGTTGCGCGAATACCTGCGTCACGGGGAGTCGGTGGGTGAAGCGGCGGCGCGAATGGGCGGGTGGATGCCGGCCTTCGACGCGGCTCTGGTGGACGCCGGAGACCGGAGCGGGCGGCTGGACGCTTGCTTCAAATTGTTGGCCGTCTATTACAAGGAACGGGCGCAAATGGCCCGCCAGGTAATCTCGGATTTGCTGTACCCGGCGTTTGTTTTTCATTTCGCCGTTGTGCTCTTTCCATTGATTGCTGTTTTCAAAACTGGCCGGTTGGCCCCGTTTTTTCTGGTGGTTCTGGGGATATTGCTTCCCATTTATGCCGCCGCCATCTTCCTCCTCACAGCCTGCCAGGGCCGGCAGGGCGAAAAATGGCGGAGCTGGATGGAACAGATTCTCCAGCCGGTTCCGCTGCTGGGCGCGGCGCGACGCTGCCTGGCGCTGGCGCGGCTGGCGGCGGCGTTGGAAGCGCTGCTCAGCGCGGGGGTCCTCATCACCACCGCGTGGGAGCTGGCCGTGGCGGCGAGCGGTTCACCCGCTTTGGGCCGCGCGGTGCGCGCCTGGAGGGAGCCGCTGGAGGTCGGTTCCACACCGTCGGAGTTGGTCCGGCAGTCCCCGGAATTTCCCGAGCTTTTCTCCAGCCTTTATCACTCCGGCGAAATCAGCGGACAACTCGACGAGACGTTGGGCCGCCTTCACACCCTTTATCAGGACGAAGGCATCGGGAAAATGCGCACGATCGCCCAATGGGCGCCGCGGCTGGTGTATTACGTCGTGATCTTGCTGGTGGCCTGGCAGATTATTTCTTTTTACCTGGGTATGTACGGCCCTGGCAGTGAATTGGATAAAGTCCTGAAGGGGAATTAATTCAGATGGGCGCGCAGAACATGACCATTGACGATCTGCAATCAAACGAGGAATTGCGCCGGCACGAGTTTCCCGTCGCGCGCGAGCGAATCTTTCTGGCTCACGCCGGCGTCAGCCCCCTCCCCCGCCGGGTTGCCGAAGCCCTCCGCGATTATGTCCTGCAATGCGCCCAGCGCGACCAGTATTCTCCGGTGGGCGAACCGCGCATCCGCCAGACCCGGGAATTGGCCGCGCGGCTCATCGGGGCGGAAGCGGATGAAATCGCATTTGTCGGCCCGACTTCGCTGGGTTTGAGCCTGGCCGCCGCCGGACTGCCGCTCCGCAAGGGAGACAACATCTTGATCTACTTGGACGACTATCCTGCCAATGTCTATCCCTGGATGGCGCTGGCGGATAAAGGCGTCCAGGTCCGCCTGATGAATCTCCGCGAATTGGGAAAAATCCGGCCCGTGGATGTCATGGGCCAGGTGGATGAACAAACCCGCCTGGTGGCGCTGGCGACCAACCATTATCTGGCCGGGTTCCGGCCGGACCTGGAAGTGATCGGCAAATATCTGCGCGAGCGGAACATTGTTTTTGGCGTGGACGCCATCCAAACCCTCGGCGCCTTTCCGCTTTCGGTGAAGTATTTGGATTTCCTGGCGGCGGGCGCGCACAAATGGCTGCTCAGCCCCTGCGGGACGGGCATTTTTTATGTGAGAAGATCGTTGCAGGAAAAACTGCGTCCGACGATCTACGGCGGGCACAACGTGCGCGCCCCCAACTTCATTTCGCAGGAGCACATTGTTTTTCTCCCGGACGCGCGGCGCTACGAAGCCGGCACCGCCGATCTGATGGGCATAGTGGGGTTGCGGGCGGGGCTGGAACTGTTGCTGGAGGTGGGGGTGGAAAACATCGCGGCAGAATTGCTCCGCAAACGCGCCTGGCTCGTTCCGGCCCTCCAGCAAAAGGGCTGGACCGTCCTCCAGGCGGACGCCCCGCCCCTCCACGCCAGCGGCATCATCACCTTTTTTCGGGCGGGCGCGGAACCGGCGGACCTGGCCGCTTTATTCCAGAAACTGCGCGACGCCGGGATTGAGATGTCCTTGCGGCAGGATCGAAGCGGACGGCAGTACCTTCGAGTTTCCGCTCATTTTTACAACACCGACGCGGAACTGAGGCGAGTGCTGGAATTTCTCTGAAATGCCGGGGGCATCGAGGAGAAAGGCGGATGCGTGCGAAAAGTGTGCGAGAAAAGTTGACCGGCGGAATTGGCTCTGCTATTTCTTTGGCGTGAAATTGACGGCAACCTTTTATTTCTCATTTTTATGAAAAGAATTCTTTCGCCCCTTCCTCTGGCGCTGGCCGGCGTGGTCCTTTTGCCTGGTCTGGCTTCGGCACACATTCTCCCGGGAACCAGCCACGGCTGGCAGAACGGCTTTGCCCATCCTTTCAGCGGCCTGGATCATTTGCTGGCCATGTTTGCCGTCGGCCTTTGGGCCGCGCAACATCGCGGCCGCGCTGTCTGGCTGATTCCACTGACCTTTGTCAGCGTGATGGCCCTGGGCGGCGGGCTTGGCCTGACCGGCGCGTCTCTGCCTGGCGTTGAACTGGGCATCGCGCTCTCCGTCTTGGTTTTGGGCGGGCTGATTGCCACAGCCACTCTCTTGAAACCGAGCTGGAGTGTATGGTTGGTTGGACTGTTTGCCCTGTGCCACGGCTTCGCCCACGGCCACGAAATGCCGGCGTCAGTCGGCGCCTTTCCGTTCAGCCTTGGGTTCATTCTGGCCACCCTGCTGTTGCATGGGATGGGAATGGCGGCGGGGTTTTCCCTTCAGAAACAGCCGCTGGCAATCCGTTTCGCCGGCGCCACCATTGCCTTGTGCTCGGTCTGTTTCTTTCTGAACTAACGCGCCCGGGCTAAGTTGCGCCGGAAGGCGAGTCCCCGCCTCCCTCCCGCCAATTATTTGAAGCCAGTGTAGCTTGCTTTAAAAGGCAAGACACACCGGCCGGTTTCCGGGGAAACCTCCAGCTATTTTAGCCCGCGGCGAGGACGCCTGGGAAAGACTCAAAGAGTCGTTTTGCCAGCGGCCTTGACTTTGGCCCACCTGGCCTTGGCGATGGCGGCGAGCTTGGCCCTGGCGGCCGCGCTTACTTTCCTCTTTTTCTTCACAGGCGCGGCGGCTTTGGCAGCGTGGCGTCTGACCTTCGCCCAACGCGCCCGCTGGGCCGCGCCGATGCGGGCTCTGGCGGCGCGAGACATGCGGCGCTTTTTCCGGCGGGCCGGGGCCTCCGCCCGATGGGCGGGAGCTGCCGCGCCGCCACCAGCAACGGCGTCCAGCTCGCTTTGCAGTTTCTCGATTTGTTCTTTGATTGCCACCACTTCGCGTAGTTGCGCAACAGACAAGTTTTGAAGAGTAGTCATATTGTGCTTGAGTTTTGGGTGGCAGCGGGGCGGGTGTCAAGAGAAGATTTTGACCTTTCTTTGCCCCTTGTAAGTCAGTCATTCCACCCCCCATTTCGGATTAGGCGCTGGAATAAGTTGACACCCGCGCGCCAAATGGCAGAACTTCGCGCTTGTTGGCCAATCAAACCAGCTATAGCAGCCTGCAGTAGTAGCTTCGCTCTTTTCCCGCTCCGAACTGGAAACCCTCAGCCGGCCCGTAGCCACACGGTCTTCAAGTAGGCCGGCTCGGCGCGATGAACCGGAAAATCCGGCGGCTGCGGCGCGTAGTGCCGCCGGGTGATGCGTCGTTTTGCCCGCGCCAGAGGAAGCGTTACCATCTCCAGGAAATCTTCCGGCTTCAGGGTCGCGGCATTGGTCGAGGCCAGCAGAATTCCGTCGCGCCCGAGCAGCGGCAGCGCGGCTGTCACCAGCGTCCCGTAATCTTTTTCCGCTTGAAAGACGCCGCGCTCTTTCGAGCGGGAAAAGGTCGGAGGGTCCAGAATAATCAGGTCGAACAGACGCCGGCGGCGGGCCATGCGCCGCAACCATTCAAACGCGTCGCCAAAAATGAAATCGTGCGCGGCGGCATCGAGGCCGTTGCGGGCAAAATTGCCCCGGCCCCATTCCAGATATTTTTTGGAAAGGTCAAGACTGGTCACGCGCGCCCCGCCCGCCGCCGCGCAAACCGAAAAGCCGCAGGTGTAGGCGAAGGCGTTAAGCGCCGCCGCAGGATGGGCGATGGTAAAATTCGGGGCGATGTATCCGGTCAACAGCCGCCGGCGATTCTCCCGCTGGTCCAAGAACAGCCCGACCGAATAACCCTCCTCAAAGCGCAGCCCAAATTGGAGGCCGTTTTCCCGCGCCAGAATTTCGCCCGGCGCGATTTCCCCGGCCTGCCATTGGGGCGACATTCCCGAGGCGGGCCGGTTCCGCGTCTGACGCCGCAGAAGTTTGTGGTAAATGCCGCGCAGGGTAAGCCGCCGCCCCAATTCCTCCACCCAATCGCGCTGGCTCTCCGTCAACGCCGCCGGCGATTGGGCGAGCAAAAAATCCCCCAGCCGGTCCACATACAAACCGGGCCAGCCATCCGCCGCGCCGTGGACGAGACGGAAGGCGTTGGTCGCCGATGGATCAATCACGGCCGCGCGCAACGCCCGGCGCGGATCGGCTGAAAAATCCGGCGGCGCGTCAAACAAAACGTTTTGGCCCGTGGCGGGATGGCGAAAGCCCAGTTGCGCGGCGTGCAGATAAACGCGCGCCGCGGGCGTCCCGCCGTAAAGGGTGTCGCCTAAAATCGGAAATCCGTGCGCCGCCGCCTGGACCCGGATTTGGTGCGTCTTGCCCGTGGCCGGTTCCGCTTGCCAGGCCCAACAGCCTCCCCGGCCCCCGGGCGTTGGATCCAGGCGTTCAGTCATCGTGAATCCCGTCTCGGCGGCGTCGCCTTTGGCGCCGGCGGGCCGGCCCAGGTACTTTTCCCCGGCGCGCACCAGCCATGACCTGGCCGTCAGATGGGCAAAGCCGGTCTTCCGGTCGGTGAGCAAGACATATTTTTTTCGCACCAGGCGCTGCTCGAACTGCTGGGTGAGCGAGCGGTTGGCCGTCGTGGTTTTGCCAAAAACGATCAGGCCCGACGTTTCCTTGTCCAGGCGGTGGATGATGGCCAGACCAGCCCGGCTCGGCTGGCTGTTCTTGAGCCATTCGTACAAACCTTCGCCGGCGAAGGGTGAAGGCGCGTGAGTGTTCAGGCCCGCGGGCTTGTTGGCCACCAGCAGGTGCTCGTCTTCAAAAATGATCGCGTCCATGCCGGTTTGACAGGGCAAAGGAGAAGCCTCGGCGTCTCTGGCTATTCGGTTATATGCCGGCAACAATTAAACATCAATTCAGAACTCCACGTGCAAAGCCAGGTCCAGCGTCCGGCGGCGCGGGAGGTCGGGGTGCAGGTTGAGCGGGTTCAAGCGGTAATCCTGGTCTGTCAGATTCAACACGGCCAGCCGGATGGTCGCCCGGCGCTGGTAAAATCTATAGCCGGTCGCGGCGTCCATCTGCCAAAGTGTGTCGCCCGGCAACCCCGGCGTGTAACCGCCGCTGGATTGCGAAAACAGCCGGCCTTCCACACTGGCAAAAAACCCGCTGCGGTGGTTGTAAATGCTCTGCAGGTCAAGTTCGTGTAACAAGCCGTGGATGTCCTGGCGGGACAGGAATGGATAGGGTGGAAAGGTGGGCAGGGAGGGCGAAAGCGCGGGATAGGAATCGAGCAGGCGGGCGAAGGCGAAGGAATACTTGGCCGCAAAAGCCCATTCCTCGCCGACCAATTGGTTCAGCGTCAGACTCGCCGCCGTTTCCTGGTAATTGAGCCTTTCCTCAAGCTGTGCGGCGGCGGCCGGGGGAACGTAGTTGAAGACGCCGGTCAGGCGGTCGCCCCGTTGCGACAACCCGTCCAAGCTCGCCAACAGATAGGTTCCCGTAGTTGGAAATCGTTTGTCCAGCGCCAGTCCCCAAGTCTCAAACCTGGAGCCAGGAACCTGTCCGGCCACCGATTCAGGAATCGCGCTGCGATAGGTCTGGATGAATCCCGCCAGTTCCGTCGGCTCCAGCCGGACGCTGGTGTCGTAGTAGCTGCCGCCCAGCGAGCGCGCATAAATGGCCCGCAATTGCGCCGTTTGTGTCACGTCCCAAATCAGCGCCACCTTGGGCGAAAGGGCGTCGCGGTTGCGTGACCCGGTGGCAAGGGGGGGGATATCGGCATTGTTGGGGAAAGATAGGGTGTCATAGCTCACGCCGCCCACCAGGCGGAGCGGGTCAACGATCTGCCAGTAATCGTAGGCAAAGAGGCTGAAACGATCCAATCCGGCCGACGCACTCTCCCGCGCAAACGACAGCGCGGGATTGGCGGTGCCAAAAAATAGCGGAGGAAATGCCAGGGGACTGAGCGCCTCGCGCGACGTTGCATTCACGGTGCCGAATTGCGCCCTGCCGCCGGCCACGAGGGTGTGGCGGTCCAGTTCCAACAACTGTTCCAATTCGGTTGAGCCGGCCTTCAATTCCTTTTGGTAAGTCTGGTTGAACAAAGGCGAGTAAACGGCAGCAACCGGCGCGCCGCCCGTCAATTGTAGCAGGGGGAAAAAGGCCGATGAGTTCCCCAGCGTCGTCTTGTCTTCCAAACGCGCCGCCAGGAAGAGCGTGTGGCTCCAGGGCGACCATTCCCGATGCCATCCCAGATAGATGTTAGGCTCCTGATTCTCGCTAAAACGAAGCGTCTTGCTGGCGCTGGCGGGATCGTAGTGGTCGAGGGTGTCGCCGGAGTTGTTGTGGTATTGGATCAACTGCAAAAAGAGCGTGTCCCGCGCGGTGATCTGCTCGCGGATCTTGGCATAGATGGCGTGCTGTTCCACGCCGTCGTTCGGGCGGTCGCCTTTGAAGCTGTCATAAATTCCATCCAACGAAAAATCGGTCTTCCCAAAACTTCCATAGACCGAGCCGCTTTGCATCCAATCGCCCGTACTCAGATACTCCGTCCCAACCATGCCGCCCACGCCATCGTGCTGCAAAAGGCGGGAATACTCCTGCTGGGAAACGTATTGGGACAATGATCCCGCGCCGGGCGGGGCGAGCAGATTGGCCAGCAGCAATTCATTAAACCACGGCGTTTCGTAGCGCAGGTTCACCCCCCGCGGATCGCGCAGCGCGTCGTAGCTGTCCGCCAGGAATTGGTGCGCGGAAAAATTCGCGTAGTCCGAATCCACCGCCCGCGCCGCCGTCTGCAAGCTGTAGTCCGTCAGCCCGGCCTCGTGATAGACCGTCGCAAGGTTCGCGTTGCGCACCGCCTGATCCTGGTCCAGCAGCAGGCGCGAGCGGAACAATCCCCGGTTGTCATTCAGCGCGACGGATTTCTCCAGGTCGCGGATGCTGGCGTTGTCCTGGTTTTCCCGGTACAAAAGCAGCCCCGCGTAAAGCCATGCCGTCGGATCGCCCGGGTCCAATTGTTTGGCCAGCGCGATTTCGTGGTCGGCCAAACCGGTCGCGCCCGCTTCGCCAAACACTTTGGCCAGATAGCTCCGCAGCAAAGCCCGTTGCGGCTCGACCGCCGCCGCCACCTCGATATCCTCCAGCGCGTTGCTCACCTCTCCCATGCGAAAGCGGCACAGACCGCGCCCCAGCCAGCCGTTGCCCAGGCTGCCGTCCAGCGCAATGGCCCGGCCAAACTCCTCCGCCGCCGGCTGGATTTTGTTCCGGGCGGCCAACAGAAAACCGCGCAGCGCCACTCCTTGCGCGTTTCTGGGCGCCAGCCGCAAACTCTCTTCCAAAACCGTTTCCGCCTCCTCCATGCGGCCGAATCCAAAATCCAGTTCCGCCACCCGCTCCCAGCCAAACGCAAAATCCGGCGCCTCCTTCACCGCCCGCCATGACGCCGCCAGCGCTTCCTCCAGCCGATACTGCGATTGCAGGCAGTAGGATTCCACCATCCATTCCGTGGCGGAAAAATCCTTCGTGTCCGCCGCGGCGAGGTTGGTGGCGCTTTGGAACGTCACGGCGGCGATCATCCGTTGCAGGGCCTGGGCCAACCGCCGGGGAGAAGCGCCGCCGTTGCCTGGCCGCGCGTCCGATGAGATGCTTTCCAGCAGCCCCCGCGAATCATGGATATTGCCAACGCTCAAAAGCAGCGCCGCGCGATAAAGCCGTTCGGCGTCCGTTGCCGGCGTCCGGCCCGGCGGATATGCGGCCAGCGCGCCGGTCAAATCACCGCTACTGTATGCGCGCAAACAAACCTGCAAGTCATTTCTGGCATCCCCCAAATCCAGGTCGTCCGGGCGCAACACCCCGGGGTAATAAAGGCACCACTGGATCAAGGCGGTGCTGACGATGGCGGCGGTGCGCACCGGCGGCTGGCCCGGCCTGGCCACGGCTTCCTCGCCGCTCTTGATGCTGATTTCGCCCGCCGCATTTTGCAGGTCCACCTCCCCATTGAACAGGCTCACTTTGGTTGCTCCGTCTTCGTCCACCTGCAAAACAAACTCCGTCCCGCGAATGGCCCCCGAGGCCGACGGCGTCCGAAACTGGGTTTCCTTCGGTTTGTCGCGATTGAAGAAGTAAGTGGCGCCGGATTTGACGTCAATCACCTCGCTCGCTTTGGGCTTTGGGGGAGGCTGGATTTCCAGCGTCGTCAGTTCATAGACGCGCAGCACGCTCAGGTCGGACAAACGCAGCGTGGCCCGGCTGCTTTTGCCGGTGCGAAGGTGGTCGCCCACCTTGAGGAATTGGTTGGTCTGGCCCGCGGCCCAGGCGGCCGTCCCGGCCGGGGCCACATCCACCTGGCCGGCGATTGTCAACAATACCGCGTCGCGCAGGGGCGCGACCGGCTCCGCCCCGGCGGCGGCCCGGGTCAACAGGATCCCGGGAAGAATGACCGCCCGGAGCAAAAGCTTCCGGCCCTTCGCAATCGGCTGTTCCGTTCGCATCCTCACGGGTTCGTCAAGGAAAACCGATAGAATTTGCCGTCCGCTGAGACCGACTCCGTGACCGAGCCGGCCAGGGCGCCGATCCCAAGGGTTTTAATCACCGTCCAGAGGCCAATGGCGTAGGGGGAAGATTCGATATAAATGGTCCTGCCAGCGGTGTTGGGGCCGTAGTTGATGATGACATTGCCCCCGCTGATTCTGGCGCTCATGTTGGCGCTGGAGACATCCTGGTACACCAAGTCGCGGGTAACGCTGGCACCCGAAGTATTGACAACGCCATAGATGGCGCTCTGCAGTGGTTGCTGGGTCGCGGTCATGCCGGCTGGTCCGGGGATGGTGGTCTGGTTGGTGGACCAGAGAGCGGCGTCGGGCGGGTCGAGGCTGTCGGTCAAGACCGCCCCCGGCGTGCCTAAGATCGAACCGGCGGGCGGACGGGTAATGGCCGCACTGTAGTTGAAGGCCCAGTTCAAGGTCGCCTTCCCCGACGCCGTGCCGTTGCCGAAGACTTCCACGTAATAGCAGGTGTTGGATACCGCCGTGATATTGGTGCGGCTGGTCAGCTCGTAACCATTGGTGATGGCCGTTTTCAGATTCGTCAACTGATAAACTGAAATCGCGTTGGAAGGCCCGCTGAAAACGGTGAAATTGTTGGAGAATCCGCTTCCTTCCGTGGTGATGAGCATAGGACCGTCATTGGTGGCCCGGATGCTGAACCAGGCGGCGGAGGTGGGCGTGGAGGTAGTACTGAAGTAGTGGGTTCCGGAGATCCCGGAAACGGGCGGGCTTCCCAACCCTTCATCCCGGATGTGAACCGATCCCGTCTGGCCCGTGCCCACGCTGAGTTGGTCGCCCAGTTTATACGTGGCCTGAACCAGTTGGGGGTAGCCGTCAGGGGCGATGGCGCTGATTTGCAGAAACGCCGGCACGCTCAGGACGCTCCTATACCCGTTGCCAACCTGGACCACATAATTTCCAACGTTGGTGGCCTGGACATTCTGAAGAGTCAGGGCGGAGTTGGTCGCTTGGGCGATGCCCATGCCATCCACCTGCCACTGATAACTCAAATCGTTGGTGCCATTCTTGCCGTCATTGGCCTGGACAGTGAAAGTGACCGTGTCCCCAAAACCCGCCACACAAGAGAGCGGCTGTTGCACGATCACCGGCAAGGTCTTCTTCGTGGTGAGAAGCGACCAGCTCAAGACGATATTTCCCGCCGCCGGTCCATAGCCGTCCGCGGCGATATAATAGGTTTGACCGGGCACGGCATTGAATTGCACGGCGCTGGTGAGATAGGGGCCGCTGTCGTCATCCGCCGCCACCGGCGCCAGTTGGGAAACATACGCCGGACTGGACGGGGCGATGTTGGTGTAAACGGCCAGAGTCGTGTCAAAGGCGCTGCCCAAGGTAAAAAAGGTGGCAATCCCGGTGCCTTGCGGCTGCCATGCCATCCAGACGGAATGCTGGCCGTTTTTGCCGTCGTGGTTCGGCTCGCCGGTTTCTTCGGTGGCAAGGAGGTTGTTGGCGCTGCCGACCATTTGGCTGCCCTGTAACAAGGGGGCGGCAGAAAAATCATCGGCCAGGTACAAACTGGGACAGATGACCAGCACCACGGCGGGATCGCTGTTGGTGACGCCGAAGGGGGACTGGACATTGACACTGAAGCTGCCGCCGCTGGAGGGCTGCACGTTGGTCAGGGTCAGGCTGGTGCTGGTTGCGCCGGCAATCCTCACCCCGTTCAGGAGCCATTGATAACTCAGGGGTCCAGTGCCGCCGGCCTGAAAGGTCAAGGTGACGTTGGTGCCCGGCAGCACGGTCACGCCTTGGGGTTGTGTGACAATACTCGGCGGCAGAGGGCCGTGTTGAATGTTTAAGAGGACGTTTTCGCCAATGACATCAACGGAGATGAAACCATATTGGCCCTCGCCGACGGCGGATCCGGCGACGAGAGGAAAAGGGGTGGAATTGGTGATAATGCTTCCGCTGAGGACGGAGATAATGGGGTAAGAGCCATTGGCCAGGGGCGAAGGACTGCTTACCGTAAAGGGATTGCCGTTGAGCGACAAAGAACCTTGCTCCAGGTAGAGGGAAGGATTGCTGCCGAAGTAGTTCAAGATGACAGGGCTTGATCCGAGGCTGACCGTCCCGCTGGCTCCGCCATTAATAACGGCGCCGATGGCGTCGCCGCTGGCGGTGAGTGAGGCCGAGGCGCCCAGCGTGTAGGTGGCGTAAGTCCCCAGATTTGACAAATCCAAGGTGGCGCCGTCCGCAATGATAATGCTGGAGGCGCTGCCCAGCCCATTGCTGTTGCCCAGCACCAGGGTGCCCGCGCCAATGGTGGTGGGGCCGGTATAATTGTTGGTGCCGTCGAGCGCCACCGAGCCGAAGCCGAGCAGGGTCAGACCGGCCGCACCACTGATCGCGCCGCCGGTGATGACATAACTGAGGCTGTTATTGCTGAAGGTAACGCTGCCCGGAAAGACATTCGTCGTCAGATTCACCGTGGTAGGCCCTATGGCCGTGTCGTTAAACAGGACGGGGGAACCATCGGCGAAATTGGTGTTCGTGCCCATAGCCAGGGAACGCCAGTTCATGGTGTAGGTGTCCCAATTGCCGTTGACCGCGCCGGTCCAGACATCAATGTCCGCATAACCGGCGGTGGCGGCGAGCAGCGCGCCGAGGAGAACCAGAATTTGCAGACGATGCGGTTGAATGATCGCTTTCATAGGACATTCTATGCATGGTTGGCGCCGGGAAGAGGTGAGGCCAACTCAAGGCCGTCAAACGTCGGCCCGGACGAAACACAACTGGCGTTTTTCGATGCTGTGAAACGCCGGCAATCGTAATCCACGCCAAGGCGAAAAGCAAGCTGTTTTGGGAGGCTTTTCCCACCAACAAATCGTTGCCACCAGAGTGCCGCGGGCCGATGATGCGCCTGAACCCGGAATGAAACTCAGGCCAATTCAAAACATGCGCGTCGCCCAACTCAGCGGCCTGACTGTCGTCGCCCTCGCCTCTTCCAAGCTAATCAACAGAACCGCCGTTGGGCGGTGGCGCTTCATTGGCGGGCGGCGCGCCGGCTGCCTCCGGCCGGTCTGGCTGCTCCACCTCCGCCAGGGTCAGTTGGTCCGGGGGCGCGGTGGCCAGGCCGGGGTCGGCTGTCAATAATCCTTCCGGCCGCGTCACCGGGATGCGGCGCAATTCGTCGGCGGCGGGCAAACCTTCCAAGCTGCGCAGGCCGAAATACTCCAGGAATAACGCGGTGGTGCCGTAAGTCATGGGACGGCCCGCCACTTCGGCCCGGCCCACTTGCTCGATTAAACCGCGCTCTTGCAGGGTTTGCATGACGCCGTCAATGGTCACGCCGCGGACTTGCTCGATCTCGGCGCGGGTGATGGGCTGGCGGTAGGCGATGATGGCCAGCGTCTCCAGCGCGGGCTGGGAAAGGCGCGGGGGGCGGGTTTTTAGACCCACCGTCGCGATGACCCAGGGGGCGTATTCGGGCTGGCTGAAAAACTGCCACGCGCCGGCCACGCAGGCCAGGCGGTAGCTGCGCGCCGCCATTTCATGCTCGCCGCGCAATTGTTCCAACGCTTCCTCGATCTCCTTCTCCTTCGCTTTCTTGAAGGGCCTGGCCTCCTCGCCGTGCTCGGCTGCGGCGGCAAGCAGATCGCGCAGCTCTTTGGGGGTGAGCGGCTTTTGGGCGGTGAACAGAATTGATTCCAGAATGTATTTAAGTTCCATATTCAGGCGGCGACCGGTTGGGCCGGTGCTTTTGTGATTTCAATTTCGCCGAAGTCTTCCGGCTGGGTGCAAATCAATTGGCGGAGCCGGATCAATTCCAGCAGCGCCAGAAAGGTGCAGACCACCTCGGAACGGTTGCTGGCGCTGGCAAATAAATCCGTGAATTTCACCAGGCCCTGCTCGGCCACCAATTTGATCAGATACTCGATCCTGTCGCTCACCGTCCATTTGTCCTCAAAAATATCCCGCAGTTCGGGGCGTTGTCCGACCCGTTTGAGCACCTGGTTGATGGCATTGATGAGGTCGAAGAGTGAGGCTTCGGATTTGGGCGGGGCGGGCGGCGGGAGGTCGGGCCGGGGCGGCAGGCGGGGGTAGATGTGTTCCTGCTCGATCTCGCGCGCCTGGAGCTGGACGGCGGCGTCCTTGAATTTTTTGTAGGCGACCAGTTGGCGGATCAGTTCCCAGCGCGGGTCCTCCCCTTCGTCCTCCTCGCCGCCGGGCGCCTGTTGGTCCTTGGGCAGCAGCTCGCGGCTCTTGATGTACATGAGCGTGGAGGCCATGACCAGGAATTCGCCCGCCACCTCCAGATCCAGCATCCGCATCACCTCGATGTATTCGATGAACTGTGTGGCCAGCTTGGTGAGGTTGACTTGGTAAATATCAACCTCCTCCTTCTTGATCAGGTGCAGGAGCAGATCCAGCGGGCCTTCAAACACTTCGAATTTGATTTTATATTCGGCCATGGCGAATGCCTGAATCCTAGAACCCCGTTCGCCGCTTTGGCAACGGAATTGATGAACCGACGCGCTGATCCTCCTTCGCTGAGGCTATGGTGGACAGACCGGCGGGCAGGCGTGGCTGCGGCGCCCTCGCGCCCAGCAATCCGCAATTTCACCCCCCCCCGCTTTTTTCAGTCCGCCAGGGCCAGTTCGGTGGTGGACACGCACTCGCGCCGCCATTGTTCCTCGCGATGAGCCAGGCCCAACTCCGCCAGGTAGGCGCTGTTGATTTGCGAGGGCAGAATCACGGAAGTGTCGGGATTCATTTCGTGTTCCAGCACGTTGGCGGCATGGACGGCCGTGAGCGGGCTGAAGCCCCGCTCGCCCAGCCGCCGGGGACAATGATGCAACGCCACCGCCTCGGTGATGGGCCGGGGCAGTCCCCAGATGCCGAGAATGGCGCCGCCCAGTTCCGCGTGGCCCGCGCCGGGGAAAAGCTGGGCTTCGGCTTCCCAGAAATTACAGTGTTCCTCGCGCGCCAGCGCAACGGCCCTGGCAAAAAGTCCAGGCAGGTTGGCGCAAAACACCAGTTTGCCCACGTCATGCAGCAGCCCGGCCGCGAACGCCTGCTCGGCCACTTCCAGCCCGCCTTTCTCCATCAGCGCAACCTGCTGCGCGATCTGCCCGGCGTGGACGGAATGGCGCCAGAGGCCTTCCACGGAAAAGCCGGCCAGTTTGTTGCGATCAAAAGCGGAGACGGTGTGGGCCAGCAAGACCAAGGCTTTGGTGGTTTCCAGGCCGATGTAGGCGATGGCTTCCAGCGGCTGATTCACCTGCAACTCCAGCCCGAACACCGCCGAGTTGGCCAACTGCAAAACCTTGGCGGTGATGGCCGGGTCCTCGGCAATGAGAGCGGCGATCTTTTCCAGGGAGGCGTGCGGCGACTGGATTTCCTGGACAACCTTGAAATAAGTGGAGGGCGGGCTGGGCACCTCGCGCATTTGCGCAATCAGGCCCTTGACCGCCTGGCTCGGCAGCCAGACTTCCTGGGCGAAGGCCTGATCCAGCGCGCTCATCAGGGTGCGGATTTCAAACGGCTTGAGCAAATGGTGGTGCGCCTTCCCCATGCAGCGCACGGTGCTTTCCGTGTCGCTGATTTCTGAGAGCACGATCCGGTGCGCCGCCGGTTGGCGCAGCATGAACCGGTCCAGCAGATCAATCCCGCACATGTCCGACAGCTCATAGTCGGCGACGACCACCGCGAAGTTGAACTGCTGAGCCAGGGCGAGCGCCTCCAGGCCGCTGCGGGCCGATTGCGCGGCCCAACCCAATTCCAACGCCGGGGCGTGGGCTTGGAATTCCTTCCAGAGCGCCTGATCCTTGGCGACAAATAGAATGTGCTTCTTCATTTTAGCCTCTCAGACGATGGACGCCGGTGTCGGAGCTTGCTGTCTGGTTGTTCAATAGAACTCTACTCACGAGGTATCGTCAGGATCGCGCCAAAACTTTAGCGGGCGCGGCGGAAGAACCAGCGACCATGGCCGATGGCCGCAATCCGCCATGCCCCTCAGTTCCCCAACTCCGTCACCGTCAAATCATCAAACCAGATCGGCGTCCCGGAATACGGGGTTCCCCAAACCGACGCCCGGCCGCTTGCCGGCGCTGTCTTCTCCTCCACCGCGATCATCCATTCCTTCGGTTCGTCCGACCCTTGCGCCCACGCTTTGCCTTCCACCTTCCAGGTTTGGTCCCCGGCGGCGCGCACTTGCAGCCGCAGCCTCGTCCATGCGCCGCTTTTCCACGCGAAGGGCGCGTTGGTGCGCAATTCATCCCCTTTGTAAATCTCCAAAGCCTGTTTCCCCGGCGAAATCCTCAGGCAATAGCCCCCCGCCCCGTTCAGCCCCACCCCAAACGACGGGTAGCGCCGCTTCGTGCCCGTGCCATAAATCCGCGCGCTCACGCCCACGCCCGAATTTGTCACCGGCCCGAACAACACCCCGTAAAAACTTTCCGCGGGCGCGCCGGGCAGTTCCAGCACCTTGTTGCCTTCCGCCTCCTTCACCTTGAAATCGCCCTCCAGGGCGAGAAAACCGTCCGGCAACGCGTCCAGCGCCGCCTTCTCAAAATTGTTTTGGTAAAGAATCTTTGGCTCCGCCCCGCGCGCCACCCCCGGCGCCCCCAGCAAAACACCGCAGACAAAAAGAAATAAAAACCGGCGAACCGTGCTTTCGGGCATGTTTTTCATCGTTAATTCTTCTCCTGATACTTACTGAGACGCCCGCGCGATGGAAAACAAAAAAGCAGCCGCGAAAAAGAGATGGAAACACACAACCAAGGGCATCTCAGCTTGACCTTTTTGAAAGCAACACAGTCCTCAGGCGAGGAGCTGCGGGCATGTTGCTCCGGCGACAAAGGAGGATTGTTCTCAGTTCCTTTACCCCTGCTCTATTCCCACTTCCAAGAGCAGCGCGCGGATGCGGAGCCGTTCCGGATCATTCATCCGCAACAAGGCAACACTTGCGCGACCAATTGGCGTCTTGCCGACGATGTGAGCGCCGTCGCACCGGAAGTGTTGAGTCCACTTATCGCGCCGCGGGTTGAACAGCCGCACAATCTTGCGTCCGCCCGGTTCGAGACCGGAGAGATTGGGACCTTTTGCAAAATTGCATTCGGGACACGCCAGGGCGAGGTTTTCAGGCGCTTCCGTGCCGCCGTGTTGTCGCGGTGTGACGTGTTCGATATGGAAATGCAGTTCAGAGAACTCCTGTGGGAGGTGGCAATACTCACAGCGGTCGCTGGCTCGTTGACGAACCGACTCGCGCAACGCGGCGTCCATCAGGCCGCCTTTGGCCGCCGCAGAAACGCCCGCGCTTCGGCCTTGAGGAGAGTCAGGAAGGAGTTGGCGCGAACCAGCGACTCCAATTCGGCCCGTTGCCTGGGTGTGAGGGCGCCTTCGGTGTTCTTGCCGGCTAATTCGTCGTAACGAGCCTGCACTGGCGCGTCCGCCTTCAGACGCAGCAACGCATCCGCCAGTTCCGCCGTCAATTCCCGGCGCAACGGCCGCAACAAACGCTGCAAACTCACCAGATCGTTCCGGTTAGCCATGCCCAAACCCTAACCTCCCATCGCGGTAAAAACAAGCCATTCCTCATTCTTCCTTCAGCCCTTCCACTAACTCCCCCCGCAACGCCAGCCGCGCCGCCGCCCACGTCCACAAAATTCCGCTGGCCAGCACCAGCACCAGCGTCACCGCCAGCGGGCCGGATGATATTTGCGCTCCCGGCGAAAGCATGACAGGCAGCACCGCCAGCCCCGCCGCAAGAATGCCGATTAACAAACCCAGACATTGCAATGCCCCGTACTCGCAGATCACCAGCCGTCGCAGCGCGCCCGGACGAAACCCCACAGCCAGCATCACGGCCAGTTCCCCGCGCCGTTCCAACACATTGCGCAGCGCCACCACGCCCAGCCCGGCGCTTCCCAGCAGCAGCCCAAGCCCGCCCAGCGCCTGGAACGTGTTCAAATACGTGTTTTGCACGGCGTTATAGGCGTTGAGCCGCTCCGCCGCCGGCGTCAATTCCAGCCCCCGGTCCTGCAACGCCCTCGTCAGCATGGCCGAAACCGCCGTCGCCTCCTTGGCCGGCGCGTCCACCAAAAACATGCGATAGCCGCTTTCGCCCGGAAACCGTTTTACAAACTCCGCCTCGTCAATCAACAGGCTTCCCTGCAAAATCGAATTCGCCACCGCCCCGACGATCCGCAACCGGAACGCCTTTCCGTGCTCATCGGTGTAATCCACCGTGTCGCCGATTTTTTTCCCCAACGCCCAGGTGATGGACGCTTCATCCCCGATGGCCGGAATTTCATCGGCCTTGGCGCCGGCGCCGCGTTCCAGCGCGGTCCAGGGCCGCCGCGCCAACGTTTTGTCCGCCAAATCCGCGAAGGTAAATGCGCCCCGCTCCTCCAGAAGCTCCGGTTTGACCCCCAGCAAGCGCGGGGTTTGCGCGCGGTTCAAATTCAGGCAACTCGCCTCATCCCCGTCCCGCACCCGCATCGCGACAAATTTCACCTGGCCGGATATTCTCTCCTCCAGTCCGAAAAAATCGCGCCCCGCTTTCGTGTTCAAATCCTGCGTCACCGGAAAGGCCGATTCGCCGATCCACGCAAAACCGCCCGTGCCCGAAGTCCTCTCCCCGCCTGCCTGCCGGGCGTCCAGTTTGTTGGCCTCCACGGCGATGATCAGAAAGCTCCCGCTCGCCAGCAATGCCACCGTCGCCAGACTGCGCTTGCTCTGCCGCGCGCACCCGCGCACCCCCAGGCCGAAGAGCGTCAGCGGTTTGGAAACGCGCGCTTCCGCCAGCGACCGGAACCAGACCGCCGCGCCCGCGACCCCCGCGATCAGCAACAATGTGCCGCCGCCAAAAAACGCTTCCACCGCGGAATTGTCCCGCTTGCCCATCGCGCCGCCCGCCAACCCCAGCGCGGCCAGGAAGCTCGCCGCCGCCACCCACCCGGCCCGGCGCCGTCCGCGCTTTGCCGGCAAACTTCGCGCTTCCATTTCATTTCCCTGCTCCAGCAACTCACGGGCCGGCCGCCGGGTCTGCGATCTCAGCGCAAACCACATCACCCCCGTGGCCAGGGCGATGCTGGCCGCGCCGCCGCCCGCCAGAGTCCCGGCCGTCACGTGAAATCGCAGCGCCGAATTCGCCACCGCCGCGCTCCACAACGTGGTCAACCCCCACAGAATTCCGCGCGCGTATAAAACTCCGCCCGCCACGCCGAGCAACCCGCCCAGCGCCGCCACCGCCATCCCTTCGCCCAGCAACAACCGCCGCACCCGCCCGGGCCGCCATCCCACCGCCAGCAGGATTCCAATTTCCTTCGCCCGTTTCTCCATTCCAAACTCAAACAGCAGCGCCAGCAAAATCAACGCGGCCGCAATCAGAAAAAAACTGAACGACAAAAACAGCCCGCCGAAATCCTGCCCCTGCGCGCCCGCCGCCAGCGCCCGTTCCCGCACCGGCAGAAACGATAGTCCCACCGACGCCGGATTTAGATTTTTCAAAATCTGCTGTTCCGCCGCCCTCATGCTGGCGGCTCCGGTTTCGTCCGGCCACCGGACCGCTGTCAAATCCCCGAACCGGTTCCCCCACATCCGCTGCCCCGCCTTGAGGGTGACCAACGCCTTCGGCGTCCCGCGGTATTGCTTCCAATACTGTTCGTCCTTGGGCCGGATTTTCCCCAGGTCAATGGGAAATCCCGCGTCCCAATTTGCCGTGGACTCCGCTTTGGCGATCCCCGGAAAATCCGGCAGCAACGTCCGGTCCGCCGTCGGGCCTTCCATGGGAACAATGGCCCGAACGCGGAAGCGGTCCTTTTTCTCCTCCATCCGTTTGGTCGTGCCCGGAATAAAATAAGTCAACTCCAGTTCGTCCCCCGGCCGGGCCTGCAAATCATCGGCCAGCCACTGATTGATGAGAACCTCCTCATCGCGCATGTCCGCCGGGACCAGCGGCGCGTCCGCCGCCGTCACCATCGAATAAGGAGTGGTCTTGGCGCCGTCGCGCAGTTCATTCACAAAATACGTCAAGATCATTTGCGGGCGGGGCGGGTGAGCCGGCGCCGCGACCGCCTGCACAATCGGCGGATCCAGAAACACCCGCTCACTGCGCAGTTCCAATCCTCCCGGCGTTTCGCGCAACTCGCACTGCGCGTCCGCCAGTTTCCAATGCTGGCGCAGCAGTTCCGTCAGGCGGGTTTCATCCTCTGCTCCGCCAACCAAAAGCAGATTCGCTTTTCCCGGCAGCCCGGCCTTGCTCTGCAAAAACCGCAACGGCACAAACGCGTTCAACGGCGGAATTTGATCCGCCTGCAAACCAAACCGCCCCAGTTCCTCGTCTGAAACAATCCCCTTGACCACGAGTCGAAATCCAGTGGCCAATTCCCCCTGCGGCGATATCGGCGCTTCCAGCGAGAGCAGCGCGGGCTTTTGCGCGCGCAGCAAAACCGCCTCGCCGACTTTCACGCCCAGTTGCCGCGCCATCGGCTCATTGAGGATCACGCCCTCCGTCAAATCCCGCGCGAAGGCAGGCGGCGATTGCGCCAGCGCCCAAAAATGCTCGTCCACTCCCAGAATCTGCGCGTGATTGGCGCGGCGCGAACCGTCGCTGTTGGCCGCCAGTCCGGGCAGCCGCAAAACCGCCGCCGCCAGTCCGTTGGAAATGCCCGGCCGCAAATCCTCCGCCAGCGCCTCGCGAAAAAGCCGGTCGTTGCCGCCCAGCGCATGGGTGATTCGCCCCAGGCGCGCCAGTCCCATCTCCCGCAAACTTTCCCGCACGCAATCCCCTACCGCCAGCGCCCCGACCAGCACCGCGCCGGCCACCGTCGCGCCCAGGAGCGAGCCGAGGTGGCTGCGCGCGTAGAAGCGCAGGCTGCGGAAAACGAGCTGGCGCGACAGATTCACCGCGGATCGGCTTTCACTTGGTGGAGCAGCACGCGCGTCGGCTCGTTCAAATCCATTTTCAGCGCCTCCCCGGGCGGCGTCCAGCGGAACTCCTGCGCCTCGTCGTTCAACCTCACCTCGCAGGAGCCGTCGGCGCGGCACGTATAATTGAGCAGCACAAAATGCGCCTCCCGATAAAACTCCCGGGACCGAATGCAATCCTGCGCCATCACGAACTGAATCTCCGTGATGTCCAGATTGGTTTCCTCCTTGATCTCGCGCCGCAACGCCTGGTGCGAGGTCTCGCCAAATTTGATTTTGCCTCCTGGAATGCCCCACAGCCCCGACCACTTTTGCGTGCGCACCATCAGCGCGTGGCCGGCGGCGTTGAAAACCAGCGCGCCCACCGTGCAGACCGGATGGGGGGGCCGATCCGTTTCCGCTCCGGCGCCGCTGCGGGGCGGATCGAATTTCCGCCGCTCCAGAATTTCGCGCAATTCCCCCAAATGTTCCACAATCAGGTCCGGTTCGCTGGCCCGCAATTGCTCCAGCCGGTTGTAACCCGTCAGCACGCCGCAGGAGCAAACCCCGCCGTATTTGGCCGTCTCCATATCGTGCTGCATATCGCCCACAAACAGTGTTTCCGACGCCGCCAGCCCGTTCTCCGCCAGCAACTCGGCGATCTTCGCCCGCTTGTCCCACACCCCGAGGTAAGCGCGCTCGATGAATTGGCCGAAGCCGTTGGCCGCCGTTTGCGCGGCGTAATAATCCTTGTGAACCGAGCTGAGCACAAACAAGCGGAGGCCGTGCCGCCGGCAAAACGCCAGAAACTCCCGCGCGCGCGGCAGTTCCTCCACCACATATTGCGCCTGGATGAAATAGCCGTGAAAAACCCGTTCCAGTTCCGCCACGGGAACCTCCGGCAGAAAGCGCGTGTAAAAGTCCTGGAACGGCAGGCGGAATTCCGCGCGAAACTTGTCCATCGTCAACGGCGGCAGCCCGTACTGGGCAAACACGTGATTGGTCGCCGCCAACACCGCCGGCAGATCATCCACCAGCGTTCCCGACCAATCAAAGATGATGTTCCGAATCACCCCGCCAGCCTACTTCCCCGGCCCAAAGTTCAAAGCCCTTTTTCGCTTTTTCCCGCGCCTGCATTTCCTCAAGTTTTACGGCGGATATTTCATTCCTCCGGAATCAACGGTGGGAGGTCTCGCGCGCCGTGCAAAAGCCGCAGCATTACCACCGAACTTCCGGTGACCCGGTAAAAAATGAGATAATTCGGGTGCTGGCGCAAAGGCCACATCCGCACTGCGGGCGCATTCGGAAACCCTGCTTTTGGTCCTGCTTCGGGGTGCGAGGCCAACACTTCCAACGCAGCTTCGACGGCGTCGCAGAAGCGATCCGCGGCCACGACATTCGCCTCCGTGAGCTGGAGGACGATCTCACTGTAGTCCTTCAGAAACCGGCTGCGCTTAAGAAGTTCGTGTCGCACGCGGTTGGCGGATCAGGCCACGAACTGATTGCAAATCCTCCCGCGTCAGCGGAGAGAGTTCGGTCTGCTCGGCCTCCATCACCTTTTGCTCCATCCACGAATCACCTTCCATTTTGCGCCGCACGGCTTCCTCAATGAGTTCCTTGGCCGACGCAAACGCGCCTCCGCGCACGCGCTGATCAACATAAGCTGCCAAGTCAGGCGGTAGTGTGATTTCCATACCGGGGAAACTATACCGCTTTCAACGCCTCTCGCAACAGGAGATTGGCCAACGATTCCAGCCCGCGCACTGCATTTCACTTTTTGGGTAACTCCTTTCGGCGAAGCCAGACTTTAAGATTTCGGGCTTCTCGATGGAGAATCGGTCATTATCAATCGGTGATTGGTTATCGGCTGACGTTGGTCCGATTTCTCACCGGGTTGCGGCTTTCTGGCGGCTCTGGCAGTCGCAATGGACTTGCCCAAGATGCGGCCAAGCCGGTCGCATTCCTCCACCAGGACGGCGACCCGTTTTGCCGGAAGCAACTCGGCGAGAATAATGAATTTGAGCCAACCGCCAGTTTCGACCATTAGTGAAATCACCAATGACCAATTCTCAATGACCAATTCTCAATGGTTGAATCACGGGAATCCCGCCCAAGGCAGAGAATCCCAAAAAAAATGAAATGCGCCTCAGCCCGCGCAGCCCTTGTCCGTGCCCATTTTTGCTTCTGCCTTTAATCCGGCCTCCGGCATTTGAACAACGTCGGACGCGGGTCCCACGGGTATTTCACCCGCCCGTAACCATTGTTGTCGGTGCAGAGCCAGAAATAATCCTTCTCCACCGCTAGTCCTTCCATCACGCCGATGGGATACCGCTTGTGATAAACCGATTCCGGGTCGTTTTCCATGCGCGAAAAATTGTATTCCGCCAGCACCCGCTTTGTCGCCGGATCAATCTTCAAAATCACGTGGTCCTCCCGCAGCAGCGCGTAGAGCGCGCCGTCGAACCAGCACAGGTCCGAATAATGCGTGTCCCAGAACCACCAGCTCCAGCTTGCCGGAACCACAAAATCATCCGTCACCTTCAACGTCCGCAAATCCACCACGATGATCCGCCCCTCCTTCCGTTCATTGGCCACATACATTGTGGAACCGTCAATGGCGATTCCCTCCCAGGCCGCGTTGCGGTCGTGTGAGAAATACTTCCGCACCGGCGACCAATCTATGGCGAGCTTTTCCACCGTTCCGGTTTTCGGGTCCAAGCGCAAGATCCAGCGGTTCGCCTCCTCGCACAAATAAATCCGTCCCTCCTCGTCCTCCGTGATCCCCTCGCAATCGTAACGCCCGATTTTTTCGCCCCCGAACGGCGCCAATTGCGCCGGGGTGAAGCAGTCCGCGAGCTGGATCAAATCCACCGCCTCCCCGCCCCCCGCCCGGAACTGCACCCGGTAAACCCCGATCCGCTGATCGCTCTCAGTCAACAATACGCCGGACTTTTCCAGAAAAAGACCCGACGCGTCAAACCGCTCGCCTCGGGGAAGGTTCATCCGCCAGACCTGTTCCGCCTGGAGCGTGTAACGGGCGAAACCCGGTCCGTTTTGCGCCGCCGGCCGCGTAAAACACCCGCAAACCAGCGTCACCCAGACCACCCCCAGCCATCTGATCAACCGGTCCATCCCCCCGATCATGCCAGCCAACCCCGGCGGAATGAAGAACCAAAAACGCGGGGCGTGCTATTCGCCAAACCGCGAAAGACCCGAACCACACGAAAGGGACGCGGTATTTATTGCGCTTCGGCCCGGTCAATCCGGCTGCGTCAAAACATAGATGTGTCCGGGCTGAAATCCGGCGAGGCGGCGCAGAATTTCCCGTGCAAAGGGGAACACATGAATCATTCGATTGGATTTGGCGCGCAAGACGACAATGGCAAAAGGGTGCGTCCGGGTTCGATGCTGTTGCGGAAGCCGTTTATCCACGGTCAGGAACACATCAAATTTGCCGGATTCGGCGATGAGGCGAAGGAGTTTGCCGTTGCTGATGCTGGCCCAACCGGCTTGCGGAACGGTTTTGACGGTGTGGCCGGGAAGTTCACGCGCCAAATCCTTCGGCAGACATTCGTCGAGGAGGAGGCGCATTCAGGCGGTGGCGAGCAGGCGTGTGCTGCCTTGTTCGAGAAAGGCCACGGCCTGCTTGCGCGAGACCGTGGGATATTGCTCCAGAAACTCGTCGAGCGTCTCGCCGCCCTCGATGTAATCCAGCAACGCCCGCACGGGAACACGAGTGCCGGCAAAGCACGGCTCGCCACTCATGATTGCCGGATCAACCACAACGACGGCTTTCTTTTTCATGCCAACAATTAAACCCACCTTTGCTGGAATGACAACCCTGCAATTGCCGCCAGGATGCTTCCCTTTCTCAAAGCCCTCACGCCGCGCCTGCAAGCCAAGTGCGCTGGATTGGAGTTAGCATCAAGCATTCAGCCTCGAGCCTTTGTTCTGCCATCCCTGGCCCAGGCCCAACTCATCTGGGCGTGAATATTCTGCCCAGATAAAATCCCAGCCAGACGGCCAGCATACAAAATATAAGCGACGCCACCGCGTTGCCCCCGGCATACAACCATTCCCCATCCTGCGCCAGCCGGAAAGTTTGCAGGCTGAACGAGGAGAAAGTGGTATAACCGCCGCACACGCCGATCATCAGAAAGTGAATCCCGAAGGAGCGAACTTCCGGCGCCAGCCGCCCCGTGGCCGCCGTCAGCGCGCCCAGCACCCCGATGAGGAACGATCCGGTCACGTTGACCACCAGCGTGTTCCAAGGAAAGGCCCCGCTCATCCGGTCCGCCACCAGGCCGGAAATCCAAAACCGCCCGACCCCGCCCACAGTGCTGCCGATGGCCACCCAAAAATAATTTTTCAGCGTCTCCGACATGCCCTCTTCACGCCGCCACTTCCTGCGGGCCTTTGCCGCCGTTGATCAGAAACAACACCGCCATGCGCACGGCCAGACCGTTGGTCACCTGGTCCAGAATGACCGACCGCACCGAATCGGCGATCTGGCTGTCTATTTCCACGCCGCGATTGATCGGGCCGGGGTGCATGATGAGCGCTTCCGGCTTCGTCCGGGCCAGCCGCGCCGCCGTCAATCCGAAAAGACTGGTGTATTCCCCGATGCTCGGAAACATGGTCTTGCGCTGCCGTTCATGCTGGATGCGCAGCAGGTTGATGATGTCCGCCTCCGCGATGGCTTCCTCGACGTTATACGTGACCCGGCAGCCCATTTTCTCAAACACCTTCGGCACCAGCGTCGAGGGGCCGCACAACGTCACGTTGGCGCCCAGCTTGGTCAAGGCCCAGATGTTCGAGCGGGCGACGCGGCTGTATAAAATATCCCCCAAAATGGTCACATTCAGCCCGGCAATTTTCCCTTTCTTCTCCCGGATGGTGAAGGCGTCCAGCAGCGCCTGGGTCGGATGCTCATGGGCGCCGTCCCCCGCGTTGACCACGCTGGCGTGCAGAAATCGCGCCAGAAAATGCGGCGCCCCGCTGGCGCTGTGCCGCATGACGATGATGTCCGCGTTCAGCGCCTCCAGGTTGCGCGCCGTGTCCTTGAGCGTCTCCCCCTTTTTCAGCGAGGAAGCTTCCGCGCTGAAATTGATGATGTCCGCCGTCAGCCGCTGGGCCGCCAGTTCGAAGCTGATGCGCGTGCGCGTGGACGGTTCCACGAACAGATTGACCACCGTCTTGCCGCGCAGGGCCGGGACCTTTTTGATCGCCCGCTCCCCCACCGCTTTGAACGCCCGGGCCGTGTCGAGCACGGTCACGATCTCATCCGCGCTGAGCGACTGGATGTCCAGGAGATGTTTCCGGTTCCAACTCATGCCGATGGCCTCTTCTCCAACGTGACGCTGTCCGCCGCGGCTTCCTCGCGGAAACAGACCCGGATGCGCTCATTCAAGGCGGTTGGGACATTTTTCCCGACGAAGTCCGGCTTGATCGGCAGTTCGCGATGGCCGCGGTCAATCAACACCGCCAGTTGGATTCGTCTGGCCCGCCCAAAATCCGCCAGCGCGTCCAGCGCGGCGCGCGCCGTCCGCCCGCTGAAAAGAACGTCGTCCACCAGAATGACCGTCTTGCCGGTGACATCAAAAGGAATCATGGTGGGCTGCAGGGTGGGGGCCGGCTGCCGGTCCAGGTCGTCCCGATGCATGCCCACGTCCACCGTCCCCACCGGCACCGGCTGGGACCAGATTCCGCTGAGAATCCCCGCCAGCCGCCGCGCCAGGAAAACCCCGCCGCGATGGATGCCCACCAGCGCCACCTCCGCGCTGTTTTCGTTGCGTTCGGCAATCTCGTGGGCGATCCGGGTCAACGCCCGCTCCATCGCTTTAGCGTCAAGGATCAGGGTTGAATCGGGCATAAAAAAAACGAACCGCCCCCGTTTCCGGGGGGGTTCGTGCGTGTCTCTAAATTAATGTTCATTTGCCTTGGCGATCTCTCCGGATCACTTTAAAGGGCGTCCCCGCCTGCGGCCACCCTCCCACTCTCGCGCCCATTCCGCCACCCCAATCACCCGCCGGCCACGACCTGCCGGCTCTTGCGCCATTTGCTGCGGTGCTTGATGATCCAATCCGTCAGGGCGCGCTCAAACCCGATGTCGTGGCCCGCCTTTTCGGATTCGATCCATTTATGCCTTAAAATCTCATCCCGCTCCGCCTGGAACTCGCGGTAGAGTGAAGATCGTCTCACCACGTCGTTTTCGTGTTGGCCGTTTGGTGTACTGGACATAAACACTGGTTTTCTTTGTATTGTGGGGGTCAAATTTAAGGGCATTCTTCCCGTGAATCAACAAAAATTTGTCACCTCAATTTAACTTGCGTCCAAACCGAGTGCTTTCCGGCCTTCGGCACTGATCATGCTTTGGTGCCAGGGCGGGTCCCACACCAGTTCCACGTTGGCTTCTTCAATCTGCTCCAGCGCCAGCAGCCTCTCCTGCACGTTGCCGGCAATCTGCCCGCCCAGGTGGCATCCGGGCGAGGTCAGCGTCATTTTGACATTGGCCTGGCTTCCCTTCACCGAAACCTCATACACCAGCCCCAAATCCACTATGTTCAGCGGTATCTCCGGATCAAAACACAGCCGCAACTGGCCCCAGATCAGTTGTTCGGTCTCCACCCCGCCCCCGCCGCTTCCGCCAGCGGAATCAGACGTTTGTGGACGATTATCCATAAGCTACTATTATGATACCTCACCTGAGCCTCTCGCGCAAGGTCTGAGCGATGGCAAGGAAGGCCTTTGCCGGCGCGGCTTCCGGCTCGCTGGCCACCACCGGGACGCCTTTGTCGCCGCCGATTCGGATTTCAGTAAATAGAGGTATTTCGCCCAAAAACGGGATATTTCGACGTAACGCTTCCGCCCGCCCCCCCCCATGTCCAAAAATCTCCACCCGCTCGCCCGACGGCGCGATGAAATAGCTCATGTTCTCCACAATCCCAAGGATCGGCACGTTGACCTTCTCAAACATGGCGATTCCTTTGCGCACCACCCCCAGCGAGGCTTCCTGCGGTGTGGTCACGATCACTCCCCCGTCCAGCGGAACAGTTTGGCACAATGAAAGTTGGGCGTCGCCAGTCCCCGGCGGCAGGTCCACCAACAAATAATCCAAGTCACCCCATTCGACCTCCGTCACGAACTGCTGGATGGCCTTCATAATCATTGGCCCACGCCAGATCACCGGCGCGTCGTCCTCGATCAGAAAGCCCATGCTCATGAGCTTGATGCCGTGCGCGGACGGGGGAACCAGTTTCTCCGCCGCGCTGACGGTCGGCCGTTCATGGACGCCCATCATCAGCGGAATGCTGGGGCCGTAAATGTCACAATCCAGCAAACCCACCTCCGCTCCCAGATGCCGCATCGCGCAGGCAAGATTCACCGCTACCGTGGATTTTCCCACACCCCCCTTGCCGCTGGCCACCGCCACCACCCGCTGGATGCCCGGAAGCTTGTTTTGCTGCGCCCATGGGGTCTGCGCCGCCGCCGCCGGTGCGCCGGCCATTTCCACGTGAAGATGCTCCACGCCCGGCAGCGCGCGCAGCGCCTTTTCCGCGTCGGCCTTGATTTGCTGGGCGACCGCCGCATTCCCGCCCGTCAACTGGAGCGAGACACTGACCGCGCCCGCGTTGACCGCGACTTTCTTGACGATGCCAAAAGAGACAATATCCCGCATATAGCCCGGGTATTTGACCGACTTGAGAGCATTGGTGATGGTTTCCTGATTGAGCATACGCGTGCGGCGAGTCTAAGGTTCACCCACCCCGGTTCAAGGACAAAGATGCGCGAGGTCGGCTCCTCCCATCACGGCTCCGGGAAACTCGCTCCGGCGTTTGTCCTCGTCAGGAAACATCCGCCGGCATCGGTCTCATGCTGCAAACTTTTCCTGTGTTCAACCGCCGGATTCACTTCTCACCGCAACGGAAATCATCGAACAGCGTTACGCTGTCCGCCTTGGTCCAGACGCCGACTTTGCCGGCGTCTTTGAAGGTTTCATCCTCCCACTCGATCGCCTTCTGCCCGTCGAACGTCACCGTGAAATGACTCCCGGTGAAATCCACCCGCAAGGTGTGCCACTGGTTGGACGCCACTTTCATGCCCGTCCGTTTCTTTTCCGTGCGTTTGCCTTGGACCGTGTAATAGATGGTCACGTTGTCTTCGAGCGCGTTGGCGCGGGCGACGTAGTAATTGTCCGAATCCCTGGCCCGCCAGACCACGCCGCCGGTCTGATCTTCCTTGCCGGAGACGGGCTTGAATTTCACCTCCACGAATCCGTCCTTCAGCGACGTGTCGTCTTTGAGGCAGACCGGATACTTTGCCTTGCCGGATTGCTTGAGCACATTGGGTTTGCTGGGCGCGGTGTCGTCCTGTTCGATGGTCCACTTGGCTTCCCCCGCGCCGGTGTTGGTGGCGGTCCAGCCGGGCGGCGGCGCGCCGGTTTTGATCTTGTCGAAGTTGTTGGTGTCGGCGAGCGCCCCCATCGCCGCCACCGCCATGATTCCGAACGTTCCAAGTGTTTTCATAAGCATTTACAAGCGCAGCCCAGATGCCCGTCCCCGGCGGGCACGAACCAAATCCGGGTTTTGGGGTTTGACCAATCCTCATTATTGCAGAACAGCACCCGGTTGGTATTCGTCAGCACAAAAATCGTGTAGGCCTGAGCCACCCCAGACACCAGGAAGAAGAACGCCGCCACAAGACCAAATCCCGCCATTGGTGTTCTACCAAAACGATTGAATTGCCGTTTCATAATCATGTTATGGCATCGCTTCTGCACAACGCTCCAGCTCAACGACCCCGCGCCACTGACGCCCAGAATGGAACAGAGGCGTGACCGAGGGGTTTGCAGCATCCGACTTGTTGGCTAATTCAGTTTCATGGTTTCTTCTCTGGCGCCATGGTCGCCATACCGCCTCACCACGATGGCCCGGTCACTACATGGAAGGTTTCTCAATTCAGGAATAATCATCGAAGTCATTCTGTCGGCATCCGTTCCATAGAAATACATGATAAAATCTTGCTTCCCTCGCTCAAAACCGTCGTATTCCACCACCGAGGGATCAGTAAATAAGCCGTTCAGCCGTTCATCTTCACCAAGTAAAAAACCGATCTCTTCTTCAGAAACAGGCTTGAAAATAACCCTGACAAAATGAATAGCGATTTCGCTCATAGCCAACGTAAAGTTCAGCGACGGGAGTCAGTTGCCGATGACGCTCGATTTGTCTCTGAGAGAATGGGCTGGTTCCCATTCGCTGCACCATTTTGTTCGACTTTTCCCGCCGTGGCGATTGGTCGTGTGCTTACCTCTCGCGTCAAAAACAGCACCCCGTCCTTATACACCAATGTGCGGTCTGACATTTCCTTATCCGAAAAGCTTCCCATAGAAATCTCCATGACCGACCCTCCGCTATAGGTTGCCGTCCAGGCGCAGATCTTCCTTTCTGGATCGAAGTTCATCGTGGCCTCAGTAAGGGTGTCACCGAAAAGGCCCCATTGCCGGACTGCCGACGCCTTCTCGTCGTATCCTGCAATGGCGTGCATCGTCTGCTTATAGTACTGGGAATCAACGCTGAACACGATGTACCTGCCTCCAACCGTTTTGGCGGTCTGCGCACACTCTTCCTTGAATACCCTGCCGTCTTGGTATTTCAGGGTGATGCTGCACTTCGCGTCCCTCCAAAAAGGCAGGGAAGCCAGTTCAGGGCGCAGAGCATTGGTGTCTCCCGGGATGGCAACAAGTTTCCTGAATTGCTCTGGGGTCATCGGTTCCTGACTCCACGTCACTCCCCCGATAAGAGAGATCAAGCAGATGTAAAATAGCTTTTTCATGTACTAGTGGGGTAAAACCTCGAACAATTAATGTGCAACTAGCGGTTCGTAATTAAAACGACCGAATAAATGCCAACCATGCGGTGCGCCCGCTTTCGGAAGTCCTTCGGCGGAAACATCTTACCCTGGTCACGGAGCGCAGTTCCCGCGCCTGGCTCAAGCGATCTCTGGACTATCTCAAGAGGCTTCGATTTCATTTGCCGGGCGAACAAAAAGTGGAACGGTTTCTGACCCCTCTGGCCAAAAACGGGTCCACGGCACAATCTGTGCGTGATGCTGAGCTGATTCCGAGTTTTTGCAAGCTGTTTTCTTGACCCCAAATCCTCGGCTAGAGCTTAGCCACGCGGGGCCAAAAGACATGAACCTCGAAGCGGTACTGGAACGGCCGTCCCGCGTCGGCTGCGGCGATTTGTTCCCCTACGGGTGTTCGATTACCGCTCTTCCAGTCAAGCCCTCGAAATCCGACCGGTTCCGAGTCAGAAACACGTCCGCGCCGGCTTTTACGGCCGCCAGAGCGTGGCCATAGTCATAGACGCGCGCGCCAAGCACTTTCGAACCCGCTTCGTCCAAACCATCGAGCCATTCCCCAGCCGATAGTTCCACAATCGTGACCTTGGATGCAAAATCACACAGCCATTTTCTCGCGTCCTTGGGAGACCAAACCGCCCGCGCTCTCAATCCTCGAATCTCCACGCCCCGGCCCGTCATAATCGCATAGAACTCGGACAGATTATGGGCGCGAGCAAAGTGGGTATCCGCATCGAGACGCTCTGCCACCGCATCGGAAACGGCGGCGTTTATCATCGCCGAACTGTCCCAGTAGTATTTTTTCATGCCCGCGAATCTCGTTCTTCGCGGACCGCCTTGGCGATGGCCTCGGCGGTGATTTCCCCGGGAACATCCAGCATGAGGCGGCCCTTGCGCCGGACCAGTTTGCCCAGCACGCGCTTGGTCTCCTCAGGCACCAATCGCTTCAAAATGATTCGCGTGCCCTCCACCTCCGGTTCAAAGCTCGTGCCCGGTGGAAACAATTCCAGGCTGGCGATGCGGCCCCTTGAATCTGCCGTTAAAGTCATAATGGGATTATCCCATCCCATTGGAGGTAAAGTCAAGCGCGGACGATTGGCCGCCTGGCCATGATGATTCTGACCCGGATTATTTTGCCAAACAACGGTTCCCATTGACAACAGTTAGCCACTGTGCTTAAATAGTTCGTGTGAGAGTCGAAGCGCCAGTCAGGGGCCGCGAGTTGAAGACCGGGGTTCGCCCGGCCTCCATCCCGATTTGGCCTGTCCGCCGTGGCCAAACAGCGCCGTTTTCGTGCCGGCCAACCACGGCAAACACCCCAAATCGGTACCGGTTATGATAGGTTATGGTAAGTTATGGAAGGTTATGGTAACTTCCCGCGCCCTTCGGCAACCGGCCGCCGGCGCTTTTGCCGTCACCCAGCCTGGTGGAGCAAACGAGGGCCACAGGCCGAACAATTTTCACTTTGCATTCCGCCTCCCGCTCGTCAAGACTCTGGCCAGTTGCGATTCTAACCATCATCCATGAACCAGCTTGCCAATCAAGTCGCCGTCGTCACCGGGGCCGGACGCGGCATCGGCCGCGCCATCGCCCTCAAATTCGCCGCCGCCGGCGCGGCGGTGGTTTGCGTTTCGCGCACGGCTGAAAATGCCGAAAAAGTCGCCGGGGAAATCCGCGCTCTCGGACCCAAGGCCTGGGCGCGCGCCGTGGACGTGGCCGATTCCGCCGCCGTGGCCGCCGCCGCGGAAAAAATTCTGGAGGAGGCGGCCCGGGTGGATATTTTGGTCAACAACGCCGGCATCACCCGGGACTCCTTGGTCATGCGGATGAGCGAGGAGGATTGGGACGCGGTTTTGGACACCAATCTGAAGGGCGCGTTTTCCTTTACCAAGGCCTTCAGCCGTGGTTTTCTCAAGCAGCGGTCGGGGAGGATTGTGAACATTGCCTCGGTCAGCGGGCTGATGGGCCTGGCCGGCCAGAGCAATTATTCGGCGAGCAAGGCGGGGCTGATCGGTTTTACCAAGGCTTTGGCGCGGGAGTTCGCTTCGCGCGGCATCACGGTCAACGCCCTGGCGCCAGGTTTCATCGAAACGGACATGACGTCCGCGATGTCGGCCGAAATGAAGGCGGACGTGCTGAAACGCATCCCGTTGAACAGGTTCGGGCAGACGGAGGACATTGCCGAGGCGGCACTGTTTTTGGCCGGGCCGGGCGCGCGCTACATCACCGGCCAGGTCCTGACGGTGGACGGAGGCATGGTCATGTAGCGCCGCTCCGCAGGCAAGGCATTCGCCGCCGGCGGATTGAGGCGGGAAGCGGAGGCCTGGCCGGCGCGAATAAAAATGTGATTCAAGGCTTGACGCCCCCCGGCAACGTGGGGCATAGACAAACCAAACAATAACGGAGTTTTACCAATGCCTGAAAAAACAATTGAGGAAAGAGTCAAAGAAATCATCGTCGAACAGCTCGGCGTCAATGCCGATCAAGTCACGCCCGACGCCAAATTCATTGAGGATCTGGGAGCGGACTCGCTGGACACCGTTGAGCTGGTCATGGCTTTGGAAGAGGAATTTGGCAACGAAATCCCCGACGAGCAGGCCGAAAAGCTGCAAAGCGTGGGTGACGTCATCAAATACATCGAGGACACCCAGAAGAAGTGATGGCTTCGGCCATTGGCAGGGCAGCCCTTCTGAGCCAGGCTGCCTTTTTTTATGGCGCGAAACTGGACAGAGCGGAGAGTGGTCATAACGGGGCTGGGGCTGGTGTCCTCCCTCGGACATAGCCACGAGGTGGTTTGGCGGCATTTGATTGCCGGCCAGTGCGGCATTCACCACATCAAGGCTTTCGACGTATCGGCCTTTGATTGCCAGATCGCCTCGGAAGTCACGGAGTTCGATCCCGCCCCGGCCTTCCCTTCGCCCAAAGAAATCCGGCGCACAGATCGCTTCACCCAATTCTCCGTTTTCGCCGCGCACCGGGCTTTGCTCGACTCCGGGGTTGACCTGGACAAGGTGAACCGGGACGAAGTGGGCGCGTTCATCGGCTCCGGCATTGGCGGCCTGCACACCACCGAGGAACAGCACAAGATTTACCTCAGCAAAGGCCCCGGCCGTCTTTCCCCCTTCATGATTCCCATGCTCATCCTGAACATGGGCTCCGGTCTGTTTTCGATGTATCACAACTTGCGCGGACCCAATCTGGCCACCTGCTCGGCCTGCGCCACCGCCACCCACGCTCTCGGCGAAGCCTGGCGCACCCTCAAAATGGGCGACGCCAAAATCATGTTTGCCGGCGGCAGCGAGGCGGCCATTGTGCCTTTGGGCCTAGGCGGCTTTTGCGCCATGCGAGCTTTGAGCACCCGCAACGACGATCCGCAACACGCCTCCCGGCCGTTTGATCGCGACCGCGACGGATTTGTCATGGGCGAGGGCGCCGGCGTGCTCATGCTGGAGGAATTGGAACACGCCAAAGCCCGCGGCGCCCACATCTATGCCGAGATGGTCGGCTACGGCAACACCGCCGACGCCAACCACATCACCGCGCCGTCGCCGGGCGGGGAGGGCGCGGCCCGCTGCATGAGAATGGCGCTCCGTTCCGCCAACCTGAACCCTTCGGACATTTCCTACATCAACGCCCACGGCACTTCCACCCCCCAGGGCGACATCGCCGAAACGCTGGCCATCAAGACGGTTTTCGGCGACTCCGCGAAAAAAGTCGCCATCAGTTCCACCAAGGGCGCGACCGGGCACATGCTCGGCGCGGCCGGCGCGGTGGAGATGATTTTTTGTGTCAAAGCCATCCAATCCAGCATCGTCCCCCCCACCATCAATTTAGAGAATCCCGACCCGGAATGCGACTTGGACTACACGCCGGTCGCAGCCCGGGAAATGAAGGTTGACGCTACGCTCAACAATTCCTTCGGGTTCGGCGGCCACAACGCCTGCGTCATCGCCACCAAATTCACCGGCTGACCCCAGCGCCCGGCAGGGTCCGATAGGTGAGTAAAGTATTCCGCAAACTTTGAACTTTTGACTTCAATTTTCCAATCCCTATACTACTCCCCCAATGCTTGATATCAAATTGATCCGCGAACAACCCGAGGTTGTCCGGCAACGGCTCGCCACGCGCGGGGCGGGCGATGACGCCAAAATAGACCAGGCTCTTTCTCTCGACGAACAACGCCGCGGAATCCTCGCCGAAGTCGAGCAGTTGAAAGCCAGCCGCAACCGCGTCTCCAAGGAGATCGGCGCGTTGATGGCGCAAAAAAAAGCCGCCGAGGCCGAAACCAAAAAGGCGGAAACCCGCCTCATGGGCGACAAGATCGCTGAATTGGACAAGCGCACCGCCGAAATCGAGCGCCAGCGCGACGCTCTCCTGCTGCAACTGCCCAATCTGCCTCATCCCACTGTCAAAATCGGCAAGACGGCGGCGGACAATGTGGAAATGCGCGTTTGGGGCAGGAAGGCCGAGTTTGATTTCAAGCCCAAGACCCACGTCGAATTGTGCGAGTCTCTCAAGCTGGTGGATTTTGGCCGCGCCGCGAAAATTTCCGGCAGCGGATTTCTGCTTTACACCAACTGGGGCGCGCGGCTGGAGCGGGCGCTCATCCAGTTCCTGCTCGAACTTCACACCGGCGAGCACGGCTACACCGAGCTTTCACCGCCCTTCCTGGTCAACGCCGCCTGCATGACCGGCGTGGGCCAGTTCCCCAAATTTGCCGACCAGTATTACGCCGTGCAGGAAGGCGTGGACGCCGCCACGCTGGGCAAACTGTTCCTCATCCCCACCGCCGAGACTCCCGTGGCCAATATCCATCGTGAGGAGATTTTGAAGGAAAGCCAGTTGCCCATTTATTATTGCGCTTATACCCCGTGTTTTCGCGGCGAAGCCGGCGCGGCGGGCGTGGGCACGCGCGGCATGATCCGGGTCCACCAATTCGACAAGGTCGAGCTGATCAAAATTACGCGCCCGGAAGACGGGTACGCGGAGTTGGAGAAACTGGTGGCCAACGCCGAGCGCGTCCTCCAACTCCTGGGCCTGCATTACCGCGTCCTCCAGCTTTGCACCGGCGACATGGGTTTTGCCAGCGCCCTGACCTACGACATCGAAGTCTGGGCGCCGGGGCAGGGGAACTTCCTGGAGGTGTCCAGTTGCTCCAATTGCGAGGATTTCCAGTCGCGCCGCATGAATCTTCGCTTCAAAACCGCCTCCGGCGAAAATAAATTCCCGCACCTGCTCAACGGCAGCGGCACCGCCCTGGCCCGGCTTTTTGTGGCCCTGGTGGAGACGTATCAGCAGCCCGATGGCAGCGTCGTCATTCCCGCGCCGTTGCAACCGTGGATGAAAACGGACCGGATCGCGGCTCCGGCCACTTGATGTCAACCACCTCAAAGTTCAAAGCAAACGCGCGATGAGAATCCTGCTTGCCAGCAGCGAGGTCGAGCCTTACTCCAAATCCGGCGGCCTGGCCGACATGGTCGCGGCCCTGGCCAAATTCCTGGTGCGCGCCGGGCATCAGGTCGGACTGGTCACGCCGCTTTATCGCGGCATTCGCGAGCGGTTTCCCAATGTGCGGCCTTTTGAATGGGAACTGGATTTGCCGATGGGCGGCCAGCGCGTCCGGGCCAAAGTCTGTGTGCGCGAGTTGGCGGACGGACTGACCATCTACTTCATTGACCACCCGCCCTTCTTTGACCGCGCGGAATTATATGCCGAACGAGGCGCCGACTATCGCGACAACGCGGAGCGTTTCATTTTCTTTTCCAAAGGCGTGGCAAACCTGGCCCGTTATCTGCCCTGGCGGCCGGAGGTGGTCCATGTCCACGACTGGCAGGCCGCCCTGGTCGCGGCGCTGGCGCACGACCAGAGGTTGCGCGACGGCTGGGAACCGGCGCCGCCGGTTTGCCTGACGATTCATAATCTTGCCTTTCAGGGCAATTTTCCCGCCGCAAAATTCGCGCTGACCAATCTGCCGCCGGATTATTTTCAACTCGGCGGAATGGAATTTTACGGCGGCATGAATTGTCTCAAGGCGGGCATTTCCTACGCCGACGTCATCACCACCGTCAGCCCCCGCTACGCTCGTGAAATTACCACCGAGCAATTCGGCTGCGGGCTGGACGGGGCCTTGCGCCAGAGGCAGGACGCCCTGGTTGGCATCTTAAATGGAGTGGATTACGAGGAGTGGACGACTGTGGGAAACCCTTATTTAAGCCATTTCTATACGGCCGACGATTTTCGCGGCAAGGCGGCCAATAAAGCCGGAATGCAGGAGGAACTGGCCTTGCCCGTCCGGGCCGATGTCCCGCTCTTCGGCACGGTTTCCCGCCTGGCCGATCAAAAAGGTGTGGACATTCAATTGGGCGCGCTGGAGGAGATGCTGTCCGCCGACATGCAGTTCATTTTGCTGGGCAGCGGCTGGCGCGAATTCGAGCGCGGCTACCGCAAGCTGGCGCTCCGCCACCCCGGCAAATGCGCCGTCAAGTTCGGTTTCGACACCACCCTGTCGCACCGCATCGAGTCCGCCTGCGATTTTTTCCTGATGCCCTCGCGGTTCGAGCCGTGCGGTTTGAACCAGCTCTACAGTTTGCGCTACGGAACCGTTCCCATCGTGCGCGTCACGGGCGGACTGGATGATTCGGTGACCGATGCGACCGAAGACCCCGACAATGCCGACGGCATCAAGTTCCGCGAGTATTCCGTCCGCGCGCTGGCCAAAGCCATTCGCAAAGCCCTGGTGCTCTATGGCGAAAAGGATTTGCTGGATCATTATCGCCGCAACGGCATGGCCAGGGATTTCTCCTGGGAGCGCACCGCCCTCGCCTACGAAGAAGTTTACCAGCAAGCCCTCCGCGCCCGCCAATCCGCCAAACCTGTTCTTGAGAAGTCTGTAGTCAGTCCTCCCGTGTGATTTTCACCCGGATCGAACCCACCGCCGGCTTCTCCAATCTGGCAAAAGCCGCGTGACTCAAGTCCACGACCTTGCCGAATTGCAGAAACGCCTTCTGGCCGCCCCGGTCGGTCACCTCCACCCGCACGCTTTTGTTCCCATGGACAATCTTGAGCCTGGAGCCGAGCGGAAAATCCCAGCTCGCCGCCGTAAGCGCGTCGGGGTTGAACGGCCGGCCGTTGGCCATGAGCTTTCCGCGGGCTGCGCCGCCATACCAAGTGGCGCGGTCGTAACAACAGGCGTGCCACCCGCACAACATCAAAATCACGGCCAGCGCCGCTGCAAATTTGCGTTTCACCCGGCCATCATAAGATCAAATCAGCGGCCCGTTCAAAAAAAGATTGAGTGGTTGACATCCGTCCGCCGTCCAACCATCTACAGAAGCAACCCTTGGGGAATTCTGCCCGTCTCTGGAAATTGCGGCAGAAACTCCAAACCCATGAAAATCCGGGCCGGAACAACGCACGCTTTCACTCTCATCGAGTTGCTGGTGGTCATTGCCATCATTGCCATTCTCGCCAGCATGCTCCTGCCCGCGCTGGGACATGCCAAGGAAACCGCCCGCCGCATCCGTTGCACCAGCAATCTCCATCAGGTTGGCCTGGCCAACATGTTGTATGCCGAGGACTACGGCGGCGATTACCCCCCCGCCAGCAGCATCGAACGCTGGACCACCTTTTTGCTTGACGACTATAAAAACCCGGCCCTCCTGCTCTGTCCCAGCGAAAAGGGAAACACGCCCGCCACCTATGGAAACAATCCCGCCTATCCCTATGACGAGTTGCCGCGCAGCTACTTCATCAACGGTTTTAACGATGGGTACCAGGCCAAATATGGCTCATTCCCGGTACCCAGCACCGTCCCCTGGCCATTCCTGCAGGAAAAAGACATCCTGCTGCCGTCGGACACCATTATTTTCGGCGAGAAACTCTATGCCGCGCCCGACTTTTACATGGATTACTTCTTGATTGACGATGGCTTGAGATTGGACCAGGCCAAACACAGCGGCAGCCTGAGCAACACCAACGCGGGCGGATCGGTTTATGCTTTTGTGGATGGCAGCACCCGTTTCCTGAAGGTGAACCAGAGTTTGAGTCCTGTCGTCCTCTGGTGTACCACCTCCTGGCGCACCAACACCGCCTCGCCGTAAATCCTCTCCCCACTGGAGCAAGCCGTCATGCCCCTGCGGCGCCACCACCGGGAAAACTCCGTCCGCCGGCCGTTAAAAAAAAGATTGAGTGGTTGACATCCGTCCGCCGTCAAACCATCTATAGAAGCAACCATTGGGGGATTCTGCCCGTCTCTGGAAATGCCGGCAGAAACTCCAAACCCATGAAAATGCGCCGGGCCGGAACAACGCACGCTTTCACGCTCATCGAGTTGCTGGTGGTCATTGCCATCATCGCCGTTCTCGCGAGTATGCTCCTGCCTGCGTTGGGCCGTGCCAAGGAAACCGCCCGCCGCATTCGTTGCACCAGCAATCTCCATCAGGTTAGCCTGGCCAATCTCATGTACGCCGGCGATTATTCCGGCGGTTATCCCCCCCGCAGCGACGTCGAACGATGGCCCACCTTTCTGCTTTCTTATTACAAAACTCCGGCCGTCCTGCTCTGCCCCAGCGAAAAGGGGAACAACCCCGCCACCGCCGGAACCACCAACTTGCCCTATCCGGCCGATGGAGTGCCGCGCAGCTATATGATCAATGGCTTTAACGACGGCTACCAATCCAAATACGGCCAAAATTGGTCGGCCAATCCATGGCCTTTCCTCCAGGAGAAGGATGTCCCGCTGCCGTCAGACACCGTGATTTTCGGCGAGAAACTATATGACGCCGGTGACTTTTTCATGGATTTCTTCGAGATTGACGATGGCTTGAAACTGGACCAGGCCAAACACAGCAGCAGCATGAGCAACACCAACGTCGGCGGATCAGTCTATGCTTTTGTGGATGGCAGCGCGCGCTTGCTGAAGGTCAACCAGAGTTTGATCCCGGTTGAGCTTTGGTGTACCACCTTCTGGCGCACCAACGGCGCCACGCCCTAAATCCGCTCTCCGGCGGAATCTCACTTGGGAATCGGCTTGGTATGGAAATCTGTGCCGCCTTTGATTTTGCCCGCCGTCAGCTCCAGCCGGTAGGTCGCGTTGGTCTGCAACGGTTCGGGGCGGGCGCCTTTGAGGTCGGGTTCCATTCCCGGGATCTGCTGTCCATAGGTGAAAAGTTTCATCCCGTCCGAACCCTCGCTTGCCACCAGGTGCCAGAGGGTGTGTCCCGCCGGAATGGACGGGTTGGTTTCCACCTCCGTGACCTTGACGCTGGTCAGATGGTAAAAGTCGTCCAGTGTGAAATAAACGGGAAAGACCGAAGCATTGCCGCCTCGATTCATCGGTGGGCGAAGCGACGGAATGACCACAATCTCTTTTTTCGCGCCCCAATTCGTAAAATAATGAACATAGGCCCACCCCACCAGGAGAAGCACCACGATCCAGATTAGTTCTCTCTTGCGCATTTGTCGCCGGCCTTGGACTTGAATTCCGCGCCATCGTGGACCAGTCCGGCGCAACTTTAAACTTTAATCTTTGGGCTGCAAACCTTAAACCCAGTGTGATGATCGCGCTTTTTGACGTCGGCAACACCCACACCCACCTCGGCCTGGCCAATTCCAGCCGCGTCCTCCGGCACGTCAACCTCCGCACCCCGGATTGGTCCAGTGGCCGGGCGCAATGGCAGGCCGCGAAGTTTTTCCGCGGACGCTCTCTGGACGGAGCGGCCTTTTGCAGCGTCGTCCCCGTCGTGACACCCCTGGTGTCCCTTTTCATCCATGAAAAAATTCGCGTTCCCCACTTCCCGCTCACCGCCCGGACCGTTCGCGGGATTGGGATAGATTATCCAAAACCGGAGACCATCGGGCCCGACCGGCTGGCCAACGCCTTGGCTGCGAGGCATTACTTTGGCGCTCCGGTGGTGGTGGTGGATTTCGGCACGGCCGTGACCTTCGACGTCGTGGATCGGCGCGGCAATTACATTGGCGGGATCATCGCCCCGGGCCTGAACGTGATGACCGATTATTTGCACGAGAAAACGGCCTTGCTGCCCCGCATCAACATCCGCGAAGTGACCGCCGTGGTGGGGAAAAACACCGCACAAGCCATGTTGATCGGCGCCGTCCACGGCTATCGCGGCCTGATTGCCGAATTGGTTTCCCAGCTAAAACGCGCCCTTGGCTACCGCCGCCTCCCCGTCATCGCCACCGGCGGCTATGCCCGGCTCATCGCCGCGAAACTGCCGCAAATCACCGCCGTGGAGCCCCTGCTGACACTGGAGGGCTTGCGTTTGGCCTGGCAGGCCCGCCGGGCCGGGCGCCGGGAAAAAGGGGGCGAAAAGCCCTGCCACCTTTCGATGGTGGATTGAGAATCCGGCCGGGGAGCGCGCGCGTGCCCCCCACCGCGTTAGCGACGACCGTTATTGGATGCGTCCGCCCCTAATCCCCAGCCTTGCCGCAAAGCCGGATTATTGCCATTGTTCCCGCGATGAATCGCATCATAGAACGGTTTGCCCGCCTGCGCCAACAGGGCGAAAAGGGATTTATTGTTTACATCGGCGCGGGGGATCCGGACCTGGCGGCGACCCGCCAACTGGCCCTGGCCTTCGACCGCGCGGGCGTGGATGTTTTGGAACTGGGCGTGCCCTTCAGCGATCCTTTGGCCGACGGACTGGTCAACCAACTGGCGGCGCAACGCGGCCTGGAATCGGGAACCACGCCCGTCAAAGTCCTTCAAACCGTGGCCGCCATCCGCCAGGAATCGCAAATCCCCGTCGTCCTCTACATCTATTTCAATCTCATCCACCGTCACGGCCTGGAGAAATTTGTCAACGCCGCCGCCGCCGCCGGCGTGGATGGCCTCCTCGCCCTGGACCTGCCGCCCGAGGAATCGGAGAATTACGAAGCCTTGATGCGCCGGGCCGGCCTCTGCGTCATTTACCTGGTCGCCCCGACGACGCCCGATGAGCGCATCGAGCTAATCGTCAAGCGCGCCACCGGTTTTGTCTATTACGTCTCGCGCGAAGGCGTGACCGGAATGCAGCAGAAAGTTTCCGACACCATCGGCCCAATGACCGCCCGCATCCGCGCCCACACCGATTTGCCCATCGCCGTGGGCTTCGGCATCTCGACGCCGGAGCAGGCCAAAACCGTGGCCGCCAGTTGTGACGCCGTGGTGGTCGGCAGCGCCGTCGTCAATCAAATCGCCCAACACGGCCGATCCCCGGACTTGATTGCGCGCGTGACAGACTTCACCTCCGCCCTCATCCAGGCCGTCAAACAACCGCGCCTATGAAGCCCGTTGCCAAAGCAGGAAAATCGAAAGATGCCGCGCCGATGCTCTTAAAGGACGAACAAATCGTCATGCTGGAAATACCCGCGACTGAACGTCGCAAAAAGGTCACGGTTCTCCCAGTGGACATGGAGAGTCCCGGGCAAAAGGAGCGGGCCGGACTGGAAAACAAATACAGCGGCCTTTTCGAGCAAAGGCCCGAGTGTCGGCGACTCGTCACCTACGTTCTCAATAAGAATCTGCCTCTCTACAACTGGTTCAAATACAAGGAAGGGTTTTCAAGAGAGCTGGTGGTCCGGCTGTTCGGAGAATTTGCCCTGCAGAAAGGGGACATCGTATTTGACCCTTTCCTGGGATGCGGAACCACTCTGCTGGCGGGAAAGGAATTCGACATTCACGGCGTCGGCATTGACATGCTTCCGACCTCCGTTTTCGTGGCGCAGGCGAAATTGACGGAGTGGCCGGACATTGACCTATTGCTGCGGGCCATTCAAAAGCTGACCTCAACGCCGTTTCGCGAACCAACGTCGAACTTTCCAGATGTCCGAATCGTCAACCTTGCCTTCACCAAGGAAACGCAACGCGAGTTGCTTTTCTTCAAGGAGGAAATCGAGACTTTTGAGCAGCCGGTTCGAAGTTTTCTCATGCTCGGATTACTGAGTATTTTGGAAGGCGTCAGCAGCACATCAAAGGACGGCCAGTTTTTGCGGCTGGTGAAAAAAATAATTCCGCCGGTGCGGGATGCCCTCCGTTCTGTTCTGGCGCAGATGATTGCTGACCTTTCGGAGATTCGCATGTTTGGTTTTCCGGCGCAGACCAGGGCCAAAACGCTCGTTTTGCAGGGGGACGCCCGGGAAATGTGCCTGCCGGGGAAATACCTCGGAAAGGTCTCCGCAGTCATCACTTCGCCGCCTTACTTGAATCGGTACGACTATTCGCGAACCTACGCCTTGGAATTGTGCCTGTTGACTGTCAAATCGCATAAGGACATGGTCAATGTGCGGCACAGCCTGCTTCGCTCCCATGTCGAGAGTCGCGAGCACGAGGGGAAAGGGATTCATCTGCCCGCCTTGGAGGAAACGCTGCGCGAAGTGCGGGCCAAACCTTTGAACAATGAGCGTTTGCCGATCATGATCGAAGGGTATTTTGAAGACATGAACCTTGTCATCCGCAACATATCCGCTTATCTGAAGCAGGACGGACGGGTGGCTTTGGTGGTGGCCAACGCGCAGTTTAACGGCGAAAGCGTGCCGACCGACTTGATGTTATGCGAACTGGCCGAGGCCTATGGCCTCAAAACAGAATCCATCTGGGTGACGCGCTATAAAGGAAACAGCTCTCAGCAAATGGCCATTTACGGGCGGCGTCCCGTCCGGGAAACGATCGTCTTTTGGAGGAAACATGGCTGATCACATTCAATCTGAACTGGCGGAGCGTTACCTGCTGCGTTCGGTCTTGTTTTGGAGGAAGGTTCGCGATTCCCGATTCAGGGATTGGCAGAAACGAGCGCGCAGCGCGGCCTGGAAGAATTTGGTCTGGAATTGGAGCGAACTTGGAATTTCGGAATCGGCGCGCTTGGCCGCGGAATCCCTGGAATTTGTTCCGAGTGAAGTATTCGCCCATCCAGACATTATCTCCGCCGACCCGGAACTGGAGGGCTATTATCGGCTCATGGCCTGCCTACCAAACAAAGGCATGGCCCAAATCAAATCCGCCGCTGCGCGCAAGGATCCGCTCACGCTCTGCAGGTTTCTTAACGGATTCTTATCCTCTCTGCTGTCGCTCACCGCCAAAGCCAGCCGCGAAAGCCTGCTGAACACGATTTTTGCCGAGGCTGGCTCTGAATGGCAGGGCACTTGGGTCAATTCTATTGGTTCGGAAGCGGCGAAAGCTCTTGAACAGATTCTTGCCATCTACGCCGCTGAACAGGAATTGTTGGATACGGCAGCGACGGCGAAGCTGGCCAAGACGAAACGGGGCATCGTCTTAAAGAGTGGAACAATCCTCCGGTTTGGCTCGGAGCCGGATGTGGAGTGCCGAAACAAGGCGGGCCAGTTGATCTGCGTGATCGAGATCAAAGGAAGCGCCGACAAGGCGGGGGCCCAAACCCGCCTCGGCGAAACCAAGAAATCTTTCACCAAGGCAAAACTTGAGAATCCCAGATGCCATACTATTTTTCTTCCCAGCGTCTTGACCCCGGCGGTCGAAAAGCAGTTGAAAACCGAGCGGGAAATTGATCAAGTCTTCGATTTGTTGGCCATTCTTAAAGACGAAGGAAAGCGCTCCGCATTTTTGCAGGAACTTTTCAAATTTCATCTCCGTGAAGATATTTAAACACCTCGATTCGTGAAGACATCAAAGCAACACAGCGATCAATTCGTGATCATTTTGGCCGGAGGACGCGGTGAGCGGTTCTGGCCGGTCAGCCGCGAAAAAACTCCCAAGCAGCTCATTACCCTGCTCGGCAACCGTTCCTTCCTCCAGCAAGCCGTGGATCGGGTGCTGCCGCTGGCGCCGCTCCAGAATATCCTGATCATCACCAATGCCGCCCAGGCGGCGGCCGCACGCAAACAGTTGCCCAATCTTCCCGCGCGCAACATCATCGCCGAGCCGGTCGGGCGCGATACCGGCGCTGCCGTCGCGCTCGGCGCGGCCATCGTCGGGCATCGCTCCACCAGCGCGGTCATGGCGGTGCTCCCGGCCGATCACGTCATTCCGGAGGAAAAGAAATTCCAACAGGTCCTGGCCGATTCCCTGGATCTGGCCGGACGCGGCCAGGTCATGGTGACCATTGGCATCAAGCCCACCGAGCCGGCCACCGGCTACGGCTACATCCGCACCGGCAACGTCCTGCCCCCGCCGCACGGGGCCAAGCCGTTCAAAACCATTTTCTTCAAAGCGGAACAATTCGTGGAAAAACCCAATTTTGATCGCGCCCTGGAATATGTGAACAGCGGGCATTACCGCTGGAACGCCGGGATGTTCGTCTGGTCGTTCGTCACCATCACGCAAGGATTGGAGCAGCACCAGCCCGAACTGGCCGCCGCCTGCCAGCGCTGGTTCAAAGTCGGGAACAATCCCAAACTGGACAAGGTTCTCGCCAGGGAATATCCCGGCCTCAAAAAAATCTCCATAGACTACGCCCTGATGGAACACGCCCAAAACGTCGTCGTGGCCGACGGCGCGTTCGAGTGGGACGATTTAGGCTCCTGGAACGCGCTCGGCCGCCATCTCAAAGCCGATGCGGAGGGAAACTGCGCCGCCGCCGATTTCATCCACGTGGATGCCGCGCGAAACATTATTTTTGACGCCAGAACAAAGAACCGCACGCTCATTGCCGTCGTCGGCCTGCGCGACTCCATTCTGGTGCAAACGGACGATGCCGTGTTGCTCGCCCACAAAAGCCAGGCCCAGAAAGTCAAGGAGTTGGTCAAGAAACTGGCCGAGAACAAGGCCTACAAGAAGCTGGTTTAAAGAAATGATGGCGGATGGATAATGCCCGGGGCCGACATCTTCTGTTCTCCTTCCGCCGCCTTCCATTCTCCATCCTCCTGCCCGCCCTCACTGCGCCACCGGAGCCGGGTTGGTGGACGACCCCATGAACATTTTTTGCGCCATGGGTATGAACGCCTTTTCCATGTTGAGAAAGTTGCTCTGGGATGTCCCGAGAATCTGGACCTGTTCGGGGGATAGAAAGTCACCCGCCTGTTGCAGCACTCTCTGGTTGATGTCTTCCTGGTATTGCATTTGCTGCGTCATCATCGCGGCCTTGTCTTGGAGCGTGGCAGCACCCGTGGGAGAGGGGGGGGATGTCGCCTCCCGTTGTGTTTTCATCAGTTGCAGCAGCCGTTGTTGCTGGTCCTCGCTCAACGGGTTGTCCGCAAAATCACCTTGCATTTGTTCCAGCATGGCCCGGTCGGACATCCCCGTTTGATAATCTTTGTACTGGGCGTAGCCGTTCTCGCCGAGCAACGACTGGAGTTGATCGTCCATCGTCTTCTGCAACGCGGTCACGGCTTTGGCGGCATCCGGGTTGTTCGTGCCGCTTAACATTTGGAGGCCGAGGGCCTGCGCGTTCGTCGCCTGGTTGATCAGCAGACCATAAAAAGCGTCGCGCTGATCCGGGGTCAGATTGAGTTGTTTCACCAGCGCGGCATACTGCTTCTTGACGATTTGCGCCTGCATCCCTTCCATGGCCTTCATCATATCCGGGTCGTTAAAAATCTTCGCCAATGTGTTCCCGCCGCTGGCGGAGGGAGGCGCGGCGGCGAGGCTGGCCCGAAGAGCGGCGTTGCGCGCGGCCAGTTTCGCGTTGGCGCGCTCCAGTTGGCTGGCCTCCTTGGACGGCGCCGGCGCCTCTTGCTTCTCAAGCCGCTTGATGGCGGCTTGCTGCGTCTCGGCCTGGCGCGATGCCTGCTCGAACTGGTTTTGCAGCGCGGCAACTTCCTGTTTCTGGGTGGCGATTTGGTTCCATTGCAGCGCGATCACCGCGGCCGCGCCGATGCCAATGGCGAGATTAACTTTTGTCCAGGCCATAATTTTAAGCGTTCCTTTCGCCAGGGTCAAAGTGGATGCGGTCAGCGCCGAACCCTGGCAGGCGGCGGCGACGACCGCGGTGGAAAGCCCGGCGGGCGCGGCTTCAATCGAATGCGCGGAAATGGCCGCGCCCAGCGCCGTCGCCGAAAGCGTCACGCCGCGTTTGAGGAAGAACGTCCGCAGCTTTTCCAGCGCCCGGTTGATCCGCATTTTTGCGGCATCGTCGGTCGTCCCCAGCGCGGCGCCGACTTCCTTCAATTGCTTGTCTTCAAAATAACGGAGCACGATGGCGTTGCGGTCCGCTTCGCTCAGGCCGGACATGGCCTGCTCCAGCAAAGGCCCGACTTGCCCCCACGCGTCCGGTTCCGGTTCGTTCAAGGTGGATTGCATATAGGCTTGTTGTTCGCGGTGTTGCCGGCGAATCTCCCGCCGCAGGGAATTGGCCCCCGTCAGCCGCGCGGTTTGATAGAGCCAGCCGGAAAGCACGGTTCCCTGGCGCAAGGTCCGCGATTTCCTGGCCAAAACCACAAAAACCGCCTGCGTAACCTCCTCCGCCTCCTGCCGGTTGCCCACCTGGCGAAAGGCCGCCGAATACACCAGGTTGATATGGCGCGCAACCAGCGCGGAGAACGCCTCCTCGGAATTCCGGTCCGCGTACTCCTTCAGCAACTCCAGGTCATTCATCATCAACATCCACTAATAAATGTCCGCCGGATCGAAAATGGAACAGGTCTTTTTCATTCCGCACTCGGCGATTGGAAATCCGCCATGGAAAGCGGCGGCACATAAACTCCCTCGTAATCGCGCCGCCACCACTGCCTGGTCGCCCGGCGCGCGGCCCGGTCGGTGAAGTGGTACTGGTAGAGCAGCGCACGGATGTATTTGGGCGGCTCTTTCGGGAAGGGATTTCGCGCCAAAAGCCCGGTCACCGGCGGCGAGTTTTTCAAAAGTTGATATTCCAGCCTCAGGAACCACGAATTCTGCTCCACCCTTCCCAGCGCCGCGAACCACATCTGCCAGTCCAGCCGCGGCTGATACGGCACCACGAATCCCGGTTTGCGTTTGAGATCCCCTGCCTTGTATTTGAATTCATATTCCTGCCAGGTCTGCCCGTCCTGGCTGCCTTCCAGAATGATTTCCGGCCGGGTTTGGGTCATGCTGGCAAAGAGTCCGTAGCTGTTGAAACTGCGGAACGGTTCCAGCCAGGCGGAAAGCGCCGCCAGCGGACGCAGCCACGCTTGCGCCACGCTTTCAGGCATGGGCAGCGTTGGCGCCGTCATTAGCACCACCAAGCACAGCCAGCGGCGCGGTTAATTTCCAGGGCCACCTCGCACCTGAGCCAAGCATTCCTCTGTTGTTCCGTCTCGCGCCGGTGGGAGACGGGAGCGGTTTGAAAAACCTCTCCGGCACAAATCTCCGCAAAGCCTGGTCATCCAGCAACGAAAGGCACAAAAGAAGCGTCAGCCAGTTAAAGAAGGTGTAATTGCCCGTGAGCAGTATCGCCCCTTGAAAAAGTGCGAAAATCCACGCGGCCAGCAGCCGCGGTTTTCGCCCGCAAAAAATCAGGAAGGGCCCTGCCAGTTCGATCACAAACATGAGAAACGCGCAGACGCTTTGCACCTTGCCCGGCAATTGATGGGCGTACCATCCGATCCAGGTCGGCAGCGGCTGGGTTTCATAATGCATCCGCAGCGCGGTCAGGCCCCGCCAGGATTCGTCGCCGCTGGCCAGCTTCACCCAGCCGGATTCAAACATGAGCCGGAACAGCAGCCAGCGCAGCAGCCATCTCACCAGGCGCGACGGCCCCGGCTGGCCCGTCGGACGCTCCACCAGTTGCAAGGGCGCGAGGAAGATGGCCAGAAAGCCGGTTTCCAGCAGCAAGGCGTCCCATTGAAAATTGAGAAACGGAACACAAATGCTTGACAGCGAGAGATAAATCGCCCACAGCAGAAACAGCGCCGGCGCGGGCGCAATCCCCCCCAGCAGCAGCACCGACAGCCCGACGCCCGCCCCGCATTGCCAGTTCAACGCCCCGTCGCTGGCGCTCCACCAGGCCAGCGTGGGAAGAAGGTGGTACCGGGCCGCCCCGATGTGTTGCTGGGCCATCGTCTGCTTGACATACCCCATCACGGTTTGGGCCGGAACGATTCCTTGACTGCCCATCAGCCCCTGCGCCTGCAGCCAGAGCGACCCAAAGGCGATGAGGTAAATCAAGGCCAGCCCGCGCAGAAAGACAAATCGAACCAGGGTGTAATCGCGCGGCGCCAACTCCGGCCCAAGAAAGAAGCGGTCCAGCCTGGAAAGGAATTCCCGGTGCGCCGCCACCTCCTCATAAACCAATTCCGTCAGCTCGGCAAAAGGAGCAATCCTGCGGTAGCACCAAAGCAGCCATCGCTCCCGCCCGCCCGCCGCCATCGAGCCGAACACCGCCTCCGCTCCCATGCACACCGAGCCGTCCGGTGAGATCAAATGGACCGCTTTTTCAAAATCCTGCCGTGGAATCTCGGGAAAAGCCCCCGCCACCGTTTCCTCCTGGAACGGCAGATAATCCACCGTCTCCCCGGTGGCCCGCTGCCAGCGGAGAATCCAGCGGCGGCAAAACCCGCAATCACCGTCGAAAATCAGCAGCGGCTTCGCGGGCGGCGATGCGACTCGGAGGTCCTTCGACACGTCCCACTCTAAGCGGCAAACTGGAAACTTTAAACCTCTAAAAGTGCGCGATGATGTTGTCGCCGAACTCCGAGCACTTGATTTCCTTCCCGCCTTCCATCTGCCGGGCGAAATCGTAGGTGACCCGTTTGGAGGCAATGGCGCCGTTCAGCCCTTTCAAAATCAAATCGGCCGCTTCGACCCAGCCCAGATGGCGCAACATCATTTCGCCGCTCAGCACGACGCTGCCCGGGTTGACCCGGTCCTGGTTGGCGTACTTGGGCGCCGTGCCGTGGGTGGCTTCGAAAATCGCGTGGCCGGTGATGTAATTGATGTTGCCCCCCGGGGCGATGCCGATCCCGCCCACCTGCGCCGCCAGCGCGTCGCTCAAGTAATCGCCGTTGAGATTGAGCGTGGCCAGGACATCGAACTCTTCCGGCCGGGTCAGCACTTGTTGCAGCGCGATGTCCGCAATCGCGTCTTTGATCACCAGGCCCGCGCCGGGTTTGCCCTCCGGAATCTTGCACCAGGGACCGCCGTCCATTTCCACCGCGCCAAAGAATTCCCTGGCCACCTGATAGCCCCAGTCCCGAAACGCCCCTTCCGTAAACTTCATGATGTTGCCCTTGTGGACCAGCGTGACGTTCCGGCGTTTAAACTTGATCGCGTAACTCATCGCGCTATGCACCAGACGCACACACCCGCTGTAACTCACCGGCTTGATGCCGAGGCCCACGCGCACGTCGCACGGAAATTCTTTCGCCCCCACCGCCGCCCAAAACGCCTCCGCCTTTTCCTTCGTCCCGAACCGGATTTTATCGAAACCCTTCGGAAACTCCCGCGCCAGGAAGTCCAGACACTTCTGCGCCTCGGGCGACCCGGGCGCGTATTCTATCCCCGCGTAGATGTCCTCCGTGTTTTCGCGGAAGATCACCATGTCCACCTTTTCCGGATGCTTGACAGGCGAGGGCACCCCCGCGAAGTACTGCACTGGGCGCAGGCAGACGTAGAGATCGAGCATCTGCCGCAACGCCACGTTGAGTGACCGGATGCCCCCGCCCACCGGCGTGGTCAGCGGCCCTTTGATGCCGACCAGGAATTCCCTGAAGGCTGCCACCGTGTCGTCCGGCAGCCAGTTGTTGAATTTCTTGAAAGACTCTTCCCCGGCAAAGACCTCGAACCAGGCGATTTTCCTTTGCCCGCCGTACGCCGCCCGCACCGCCGCGTCGAAGACGCGCGAGCTTGCCGCCCAGATGTCCGGCCCGGTGCCGTCGCCGCGAATGAACGGGATGATGGGATGGTTTGGAACGCTCAGTTTGCCCTGGGCAATACTGATCTTGCCGCCGGCGGGAGGTGTAATGTCTTTGTATGCCATGTCAGTTCAAAAATTCAGCCCTCACAGATAAAGTCAAACCGCCGGAAAGCAAGCCGCGAAAGGCCTTCGCGGGCGGGCTGGTGCGTTTCACTTTTTTGGGCAGCCGCTCCTGATCTTAATCCTGTAACCCGCCCCTGCTCCGGTTCGTCCAACAGACTATATGATGAGTCCGTTGCCAGCTTCCAAATGGAACTATTCCACCGCCGCCCACTTGCTCAACCGGGCCGGCTTCGGCGGAACCCCGGACGACGTCCAGAAATTGCTCAATCTCGGCCTGGACGGCGCGGTTTCTTACTTCGTTGATTACGAAAAAATCCCCGACGACACCGCCCCGCCCGATTGGGCCAAACCCAACCTCCGGCGCGCGGATTACCAGCGGCAACTTCAGGACTTGAACCGGCAGGAGCGCGCCGCCTTGACCGAGGACGAAAAAACCAAAATCGCCGGCCGGCGCCGCGACCTGCAGCAGCAATTCCAGCGGGAGATGACCCTCCAGCTCCTGCAAATGCGCGCCGCCTGGATCGAACGCATGGCCACAGGGCCGCGACCGTTGCAGGAGAAGCTCACCTTGTTCTGGCACGGTCACTTCGCCACCAGCATCGTCAAGGTTCGCGAAACCTATTTCATGTGGCGCCAGATCCAAACCTTCCGCCAACTGGCCTCGGCCAACTGGCGTGATTTGCTCGAATCCGTCGCCACTGATCCCGCCATGCTGATCTGGCTGGACCAGGCGCAAAGCCGCAAGGAACATCCCAACGAGAATTTCGCGCGCGAATCCATGGAATTATTCACCCTGGGCGAAGGCCACTACTCCGAGAAGGACGTCACCGAAGCCGCCCGCGCCATGACCGGATGGTCGTTGGATCGGGAAACGGAATCCTATCGCTATCGCCTCTTTCTTCATGACAACGGCATCAAAACCGTTCTCGGCCTCACCGGCCCGTTGACCGGCTCGGATGTGCTTGCGCAAATCGTCGCCCAGCCCCAGTCCAGTCGCTTCATCACCGGCAAACTCTGGAAATTCTTCGCCCAGGACGAAGCGGACCCGCAATGGATCGAAGCCCTCGCCGATGTTTTCCGTTCCTACAATCACAATTTCCAACCCTTCCTCCGCGCCCTGTTCCGCAGCGAGGAGTTCTATTCCGACAAAGTCATGGCCAGCCAGGTCAAAAGCCCCGTCCAGTGGCTCGTCAGCTCCATCCGCATGTTGGGCAGGCCCATGCCGCCTCCCGCCGTTTCCATCGAAATGCTCAGCAGTCTCGGCCAGGACCTCCTCGCCCCGCCCAATGTCAAAGGCTGGGACGGCGGCCTGAGCTGGATCACCACCAACACGTTGTTAAGCCGTTACAATCAGGCCTCCGTCCTGGTGATGGGGCAGGGCGAACTCATGGCCTCCCCCGGACCGGGGCCGGGACAAGCCATGTTGGCCCAGCGCGCCAACCAAATGGCCCGCCTGATGCAACCCGTCAACGTCAACCATATTGTTACCCGGGAGCAGCGCCAGGACAAAGACCTCCTCCTGGCCTCCCTGGAAAAACGCTTCCTCCGCGCTCCCCTCTCCCAAAACCACCGCCAGGTCCTCCGCGACTATCTCAGCCAGCGCGAAAAACTGGGCGACGACGACATCCGCCATGCCATCCGTCTGCTCCTGGCCACCCCTGAATTCCAAGTCTCCTGAATCCTATGAAAACCCAACTCACCCTCCACACCCGCCGCGACTTCCTCCGCTCCACCGTCCTGGGCGGCGCCCTGACCTGGACGGTCCCGGCCTTTCTGGCCAACACTTTTTCCGCCCTGCGCGCCAGCGCCGCCGATTCCGCCACCCAGGTCGCCACCGGCAAGGACTCCTCCATCCTCGTCATCCTCCAACTGGCCGGCGGCAACGACGGTTTGAACACCGTCGTGCCTTACGCCAACGATTACTACCACAAAGCCCGCCCGCGCATCGGCGTGGACCCCGGCGCCATCCTCAAGATCAACGATGACCTCGGCCTCCACCCCAGCCTGGCCGGCTTGAAAGACCTTTACGATGCCGGCCATCTCAGCATCGTTCAAGGCATCGGCTATCCCAATCCCAACCGCTCCCATTTCCGCTCCACCGAAATCTGGCAGACCGCCTCCGATTCCGAAAAGTTTGAAAGCTACGGCTGGATCGGCCGTTATTTTGACAACGCCTGCCGCGGCGCCGATCCGACCATCGGCGTCAACATCGGCCGCCAGATGCCCCAAGCCTTCTCCGCCGCCACCCCTACCGGCGTCAGCCTGGACAATCCGCAAAGCTACCGCTACAACGCCGGCGGAAAAAGCGCCGGCGGCGAAATGTCCGACGACGAAAAATCCTACCGCGAGTTGAACCATCCCGAGGACACCGAGAATTCCGGCGCCAGCATTGGCGCCGTCAGCGGCCCGACCGTCCAGCGCGGCTCCGCCATTGATTTCCTGGAACGCACCGCCCTGGATGCGCAGGTCAGTTCCGACAGAATTCTCGCCATCACCCGCCAGATTCAAAACAAAGCCGCCTATCCCGCCGGCCAACTCGCCAACTCCTTGAAACTCATCGCCAAACTCATCGGCGGCGGGTTGCCCAGCCGCATTTTCTACCTTTCCCAAGGCGGCTACGACACCCACACCAACCAACTGGGCCAGCACCAGCGCCTCCTCCAGGACATGGGCGATTGCCTCAAAGCCTTCGTCGCGGATCTCAAAGAAATGGGCGCCTTGGACCGCGTCCTCCTCATGACCTTCAGCGAATTTGGCCGGCGCGTCGCCGAAAACGCCAATAACGGCACCGATCACGGCGCCGCCGCCCCCATGTTCGTCATCGGTTCCAAGGTCAAGGCCGGATTGCATGGCCGCCATCCGAGCCTTGCCCCGCAAGACCTGGTCAACGGCGACATCGCCTACAACGTGGATTTCCGATCCGTCTATGCCGGAGTCCTGGAAGACTGGCTCAAAACCCGGAACGAGCCAATCCTGGGCCGCAAATTCGATCCGCTACCCCTGGTCTAAAAAGTTAACTTATGGCAGATTCGAAACCATCCAAAGTTTTGAGAGCGGCTCTGTTCACGCTGGTTCCGGCGGCGTATTTGAGCATGGGATTCTGGCGGCCATACAATTCATTTGCTCCGCCCGGAAAAGGACTATCCGGCGCGGAAAGATTTCCGGTTTGCGCTGTGTTTATGGCGGCTGTCTTCCTGGTCAGCATGCTCTCTTGGAACACTCACCGCGTAGTTGCTGTGTTTGGTTTAGTGGCTTGTTTTCTCTGGCTCGCAGTGGTTCTGCTCCCGGTATTATGAGAGAGAGCCACCTTTGCGCACCCAACAATGCGGAGTCGTTGGCATCAATCATCACCTAATTTTTCCCGGCTCTGTCCACAGTTCGCTGCGGCAATTTGAGATACTTTTCCATGCGGCAATCGAAGCCGCCGAGATCAACCGTCTGGCGGGACTGCAATTGGAGCAACGGGTGGGGCCTTTCCATGAACAGTGGATTGGCGAACACCAGCCTCCCGCCGGGTTTGAGCGCCTGGGCGGCGACGCGGAACAGGTCCTGGATCAGCCGTGACAGATTGGCGGTGAAAACCCGCTTGCCCATGGGCGGATTGGTGATGATCAGGGTAACGCTATTGGGTCCCAAACCTTCGCAACGGGCAAAATCACGGAAGTCGCAACAGGCAAACTTCACGGGGACGGACTTCAGCTTCGCGGCGGCGAAGTTGGCTCTGGCAATCGCGATGGCGGTGGCGCTGAGGTCTGTCCCATAAATGCTCCGCACGCCGCCAAGAAGGGCGCTTTCGATCAGCTCCAAACCTGACCCACAAAACGGGTCCCAGACGATGTCATGCTCGACCCTTCCGGCAAGCCGGGCCATGCAGGCGGCCAAAGGAGGGTGCGATGCTGCGGAAACGTCATCTTTGCGATAATAAAAACGCGGATCGGGCGTCAAATTCGGGCGCAATTCCACGCAATTCCCGCGCCCGGCTGGGTGGATGTCAATCGTCCAGGTGACCTCACCTCCGTCGTTGAGTAATTCCGGACACCGGGCATAGACGTGGGCCGCCAGGAGCCGCACCGCGCCCCTTTGGTGGCCTTTGGACACAAAGTTCAGGCGATAGCGTAACGCTCCCTCCGTAAAAGTCCGCAAAATCCGCCGCGACAATTCCGACGCAATGACGGACGCCAAAGCCTGGATGTGCTCCGCCTCGTTGGAGAGAGGAACGGCGCCAAGGACAAAGCCAACGCTGCCAAAGCACCGGAGGGCATAAATGTCCGCCAGCGAAAAAGGAGCGACCGGGGTGATCCCGACCACACCGGCGCCGGTATCGGCGAGACGGAACTTGCCGTGCCGGCGGGCGGATTCTTCCACTTCATCGCTAACCATTCCCTCCAACCCTTTGCGTCCGCGCAGATGAATTCGCACCCCGGCGAAATCGGAGAGGATGCTTTCGAGACGGATCGCGCTTGGGTTTTGCCGGCGGGCAAGACGGGCTAGAATCTTCTGCCCCGCTTGCGGAAGGAAAGCAGGGTTGATTTCCAAAGTGGCCGTCCCGCCGATCTTCTCCAAAGTTTGCCCCAGGAATTTCTTCTCGCGCTCGGAGGTTGTGGTCCGCAACGCGGAAATCAATTCGACCTCGTCGCCCGGGCCAGAGCCGATTTTGGGCAGGGCCGCCATGGCGTAACGGCGCGCCTTCTCGCAAGGATCATGCAGCAAAGCAAGGAGCCAATGCCTCACCTGGTTCTTCTGTTCCACATTGCCGGATTCGGCAAAGACGACGCCCACCGCGCGAATCACGGCCACCCGCTTGATTCGTTCCCGGGACGCGGCTTGATCGAACCGCGCCGCCTCCCCGGTCCAGAGTTGTTCCCACGGCAGGGTGCGCAATTGACGGTAAAGTTCTTTGTCCCGGTTTGGTTCTCCACGTTTCATGCGGGCATAGAGTCAGGAGTCAATGGTGACCCCTGCTATCGCAAAATTTCATTCCTGGCTGCCTTTCGGCGGTTCAAGCCGGCGGAATTTGCTGGCGCTGGTGAGCGTTTGCATCTGCCGGATGGCGATCTGATTGAGCCGCTTCAATCATTCGCCGTGGAGCAACCCCATGTGGATAAACTCGGCGTTCATTCCTTCGATGTTGGCCAGCACCAGCAATTGCTCGATGGTGGCGTATTCGCGCATGTTGCCTTCGAGCTTGGGATTGGCTTCGCGCCATTGCTGCGAGGTCTTGAGTTTGCGGGCCAGTTCCTTTTGGGACGGGCCAGCCTGCTGGCGGAGAGCGGCGAGTTGCAGCGACACCTCCCAGGCTTCACCAGCGGCGTCGAAGCGCGCGGCAAAGGCGGGGTCTTTCAACTGGTCTGCCAGATAACGGTCAAAGTTTGTTCTTTTCATCGGTCAAATCTTTCCAGCCAGTCGCGCATTCGTTCGCGTGCCGTGTCGAGGTCGCGCGGCGGAATGGCGTGGCCTTTGTTGCGGATGCCATGCACGGCCATGATGCCGCGGCCTTTCATAAAGAACGCCAGCGCAGCTAATCCAAACCGCAGGCGAGGCGGGCACGAAGCAGGACTTTTTTTGCGACGGCTCCGGCTTTGACGGCGCTCTCGCGCAGCACCTTCTCGACAAATTCCAGGTTGTCCGCCAGTTCGGCCCGCCTGGCCCGGGCGGACGCGAAGTAAGTCCAGTAATGCTCGAAGAGTGCCTTCTTCAAGTCGCCATAACCAAGGCCGCCGGCCCGCAGACGGTTTACATAATCGGCCGAGACGGCGGGCGGGGCCACCAGTTTGAGCAGTTGAATGGCCAGATTTTTGTCGGCGTCCGGCTTGGGTTCCTGAGGAGAGCGGCTGTCCATGACGAGGCTCATGATCTTTTTGCGCTGGGCTTTTTCCCCGCCAAAAATCTCAATGGCGTTGCCGTAGCTTTTGCTCATTTTCTGGCCGTCGCAGCCGGGCACGACGGCGGTTTCGTCGCGGATGCGGGGTTCGGGGACGATAAAAGTCGGGCCGTAGGCCTCGTTGAATTTGATGGCGATGTCGCGGGTGACTTCGACGTGCTGCTTCTGGTCGCGGCCGACGGGGACGAGGTTGGAATCATAAATCAAAATATCGGCAGCCATCAGAACTGGATAGGCGAAGATGCCATGGTTGGGGGAAAGGCCGCGGGCCAGTTTGTCTTTGTAGCTGTGGCACCGTTCCAGCAAGCCCATGGGCGTGATGGTGGTCAGTATCCAGGCCAGTTCGGTGACTTCGGGAACGTCGGACTGGCGGAACAACAGGGTCTTGGCCGGGTCCAGCCCGCAGGCCAGGAAATCCAGCGCGACGTCCAGGGTGTTGCGGCGGCGTTCGGCGGGGTCGAACAGGGACGTCAAGGAATGATAGTTGGCGATGAAGTAAAAGGCCTCCCCCTGCTCCTGCAATTCGATGGCGGGCTTCATCATACCGAAATAATTTCCGAGGTGGAGGGCGCCCGAAGGCTGAATGCCGGATAGAATTCGCATGTTTTAGTTCAATTTAAACGAATTGGGCGGGCCGTCCGCAAGTTCAAGGTTTGGGGTCCGATGCCGGATGGACGGGGCGGGGCGGCCAGGTGTAAAGCGCGCAGAAGGCTCGTCCGCGGCCAGCCAGCAGCCAGAGGGCCAGGAGAAACATTGCAATGTTCTCCGGCAGCTTGGCGCAAATGAATTCGGGCCCGCCGCCGCATCCGCAGTCAAATTTCACCGCGCAAAAGGGAATGGCCCGCGCCGCTTGAATGGCCAGCGCGCGATGGAGAACGACGGCGGTGAAGACGGCCAGCATTCCGGCCAGGAGCAGGGCGGCGCCGCGCACCGCGATGCCAGCCAGCAAGAGCAGCCCGCAAAACACTTCAAACCAGGGCAGGGCCAGGGCGATGGAGTTCAGGGCCAGCGAGCTTTGCACCATGTCGTACTGGCGCAGCAACTTGAGGAAGGCGACGGGATCGAGCGCCTTTTGCAGGCCCATATAGATGAAAAGCGCGCCGAGCAGCCAGCGGGCCAGCAGGGTGGCTGAGTCAATCGCGGTGAGGCCCGCAGGCAGAAGGGGGCGTTTCATGGGGCGGGATTGTGGATGTTGCCGCTGTTGCGCGCGCCGCTTTCAACCGGCAGACCGGCGGCCATCCACGCGGGCATGCCGCCGCCAAAGACGAAAAGCTTCTCGCCGGGAATCCCGGCGTCGCGCAGCATGAGGGCGGCAGACTCGCTGTCTTCGCAATCGCCGCCGGCGCAATAAACGACAATTTGTTCAGCGATCTGGCAGAACGGCAGGACGTCCGCCAGGTATTTTTCGGGATAGTAGGGGAAAAACTCGCGCGCGCCCGGGATATGGCCCTCCCGGTAGTGATCCTCGTCCCGGGCGTCAATAAATAATATCGCGTTCTGCAGGAAACGGGGGTCGCGAAAAAGCTGTTCCGCCTGGTCGCGTTCGATGAGATGCAGCCCCTTCTCCTGGAGCCGCGCCGCGAGCGATGGCGCGGGCGGCGGCGCATGGGCGGCGGCGGGCGCGGCAGGAGGGCCGCCGCCGGGAAAATAGTTCCGCGCCAAGTTGAGACCCCGCGGGGAGAACTGATTGGCCAAAAAGGCGAAGGCGGCGCCGGCCACGGCGACGGCCAACGCTTCGAGCAGGAGGCTGCCAAGCCCGCCTCCGCAGCCTCGATCTCCTGGTTTGGCCGGATTGTCAATCATAATGAATTGAAGCGATGCCGGCTCCGCGCCGCCGCGCCCCGGCGGGGAGGAAACAAAGCCGGGCCGCTTCAGGGGTGAGGGTCGTTGACCCGCACGGGTTGGGGCGTGGCGTTGGTCATGAGGAGCGGCCGGCCTTGCGGCCCCAGGGCGGTGTTCAACCGCGCGGGCGGAGGAGAGACGGCACGGGCGCCGGTCCCCGGCATCATTTGGGGGGGAATGCCCAGCATGGACGTGACCGGCACGCTGATGGCCGGATACCGCGGATTATCCGTCTTGACACTGACGACGACGTTGTCGCCGGGCTTGACTTCAAACCCCTGGGGAAAGGCGACGACCAGGGAATAAACATGATTGGTCTGGGCCACTTTCAAGGAAACGTCCACTCCGGGGACATTGGCGGTGGGATCGGACAATATCAGCGCGGCCGTGGTGTTGCCGCGAATGGAAATCCAGTTTGTGCTCCCGCGGGCCAGGGGTCCCCGGGGCAGTTGGATTTGGAGCGGGGCAACATAGACTTCCGCCTCGATATTGGCAAAGGCCGAGAGGCTCAGGACCGGCATGTTGGTCAAGGAGGTTTTCATGGAAATGGTCCCTTGAATGAGGGTCGCTCCCATGGCGGGGGGCAGTCGCGAGGGCGGCGCAGCCGTGACAGCCAATTCAAATTCCCGGCCGGGCAGGTTGGTCTTGAGCACGGCGGAAAACTCGTTGGTGGTGCTTTCCGGGGCCGAAAGGGTGAGCGGCTCTTCCGTTCGATTAAAGATTCGGATCACGGTGGTGGTGTTGGACGTGGCGTCGGGCTTGAGCATAAAACTGATCGTCTGCTGGGAGAGTTCGATCGGCGTCCAGACGGTGCCGCGGATGTGAAGCGTCACGGTGGGGCGCGTTCTGTCATTGGAGGTGACGGTCACCGTTTTGTCTATAGCCCCCCTGCCGCTGGTATGGACCTGAATGGGGATGACGCCGGTTTTGGTGGGGGCAATCTCCCGCGTCCACGATCCGCCCGCCGCGCCCGCCCCAACGGTGGTGCAGCCGCAACTGGGTTTGACGTTGCTGATCTCCAGCACGGCATCCCCGGTGTTGGTCATCAGGTAGGTGTAGTTGATCGTTTCGCCTGAGATGACCTTGCCAAAGTCGTAGTTTTCGGTGTTGAACTGAATGATGGGTCCAACGCCGTTGGTGGAGTCGGCGGGCGCCGCTGGCGGCGTGGCCGGCAACGTGGCGGGAGGCAGCGGTTGGGCGGACAAGAAAGCCGGCGTGGCCATCGCGCCGGCCATGACCAAGGCGAAAGAAAGCAACGATTTCATAATGTGGGTTGTATTATAACCTCTTTTCCGGCGGAAGCAAAAGCTGAAAATGGAAAAAGTCAAGCCAGCGAAACCACAGGCCAAAAGGGCGGGGCGGCAGGGTCTGCACGCTAAATCGGCGCGATACAAACCGCCGCTTTGCCGCCGCAAACTCTGTCCGATCCAAAAGCGGGAGCAAGCTCCCGCAGTCCAAGATTACCGGCCTCGGGCGGCCGATTCCTGGCACAGGCTGAGTCTGCAATTGCTGGCGCCGCAGTTCTGGCAGTATTAGTTGCAGGCAAAGGAGTCGGTGCTTGACCACGAACCGGTATAGTTGCTGCCGCCGCCACCGCAGGCGCCGCCCTGGCAAGAAGGCTTGCAGTTTTCGGGCGTTCCCGCGTGGTCGCCGCTCGGATAACCACAGGAGGTTTGATGGCAGGGTTTGACGCTAACCGAGCCGCAGTTGCTCAAGTTGGAGTTATAGCAAGCGCCGCTCCACTGCCAGTTGCAACTGACGCCCGCAGTGTCCGAACAGAATGTTCCGGTCCAGCAGACTTGGCGGCAATTGGCGAAGTCGGACTGCCACGGGATTCCACAGCCGGAGAGGAATATCTCGTCGTCGCCATTACATGGCAGGGTTGTCGTCCATTTCTTGCCGTCGAAGGAAGAACTGCCGGTGGAACAGCTTGGGCTGAATTTGACCTGGCAATCAGGCACGGGAAAGGTGTAGGTCTTGCCATCGTTGCAGGTCAGGGTCACCGAAGCGTTCGTGCAGAAGACAGTGCATTGCTTGCCCGGGTTGCAACTGAGATGCGCGTTGCACCACACATAACCGCCGTAAGGATTCTGCGAGTTGAAACTGCCGCAAATCGAGCGGGTGACGCACTTGGTGTTGCCTTTGGTGATCGTGATCAGTTGAGAGCAGTAGTTGCTCATTCCGCAGGCATCCACCGCCAGCCAGGTCCGGGTGATCACATAGTTGCCAGTGTTGGTTCCGGCGGAGACGGAATCGGAGTAGGTCAGAACCGGGCTGGAGCTGCAACCAGAGCTCGAAACTGTCGCGGTGCCGGTTAGGGAAGGCGGCGGAATATAGACCGGCGTCAGGTGGGTCTTGCACCAACTGCTGACCTGATAGCCTTCGAAGCAAAGGTTGAGGTTGCTCACCAAACCGCACAAGGAACTGACGGTGCAGCCCTGCGGCAGGCTTCCGCCGCCCAGGACACAATTTGCGGTCTTGCAGATGTCGCGCACTTTCTGGCCGTTGCACGGAGAGCTTGAATCGGTGTAAACCAAGTCGCCGCAGGCTCCGCCGGAAATCGAGTCGGCGGTGGAATCGCCGAAGTCACAATTCAATTGCAAGGCCAGAACCTGCGCGCAGAACGAGCCGGCAACGCAAGTGGTGGGATTGGTGGCGCTACAGTTCAAAGAGCCGGCAGTTCCGGAGAAGCCCAGGCACTGGCGAACCGCGTCCGCGGAGGTGAACTTGGCGCAGAAACCGCCGGACTTGCCGATTTGGACGCATTTATTGGTATAGACGAGGCCAAAGCAGTTCGTCAGGACGCTGCCGGGATTGTAGCCATTGCAGGGCACGAACCAATTCGTGTTCTGATTGCCGTAATTCCACGAACCGCACCAACTGGGGGCGGAATAGCGGCTGGACCAGCCGCCTTTCCAGCTTTGGCCGGAATATCCACTACCCGACTGGCTGGATCCCCAACAATTGCTATAGTTCCCGGAATTATTCGCGTTGCAGGAACTCCACCAATTGGTCCAGGAAGGCCAGCAATTATTGGCATTATTGTTCTGGTCCCATGAGGTCCACCAAGTGGGCGTGGAATTGGACGAATTGCAGGAACTGCGCCAATCTGACGGGGTAAAGGTGCAGTAAACCTGGCAGAAATTGGTGGCGATAGTGACATTCGTCGGGCAGGTCACGATCGGGCCGGAATCCGCAGTGAAAGTGTAAACCGTCGTCGCGCTGGCCTGATTGTTACAGGCATCCGTCGCCGCAATCGTGAAGGTCCGGGTTACGACACAACCATTGGTCGTGTCCGCGTGCGTGACGCTAAACGTGGCTGGCCCGGAGCAACCATCGGTGGCATGGACATAATTGGAAATGCTCGTGTCCGTCGGCAGGGTGGCCGGGTTGCAGCCCAGGGCGGTGCCCGTCGGCACGCCTGAGATAGTCGGGGGAGTCGTATCCTGCACCGTAATGGTCTGCGAGTAAGACTTGGCGTTGCCCGCGCAGTCGGTCGCGGTCCAAGTCCGCTTCACGGTGGCGTTGCAGGAGGAAGTGGGATTGGTCGGCGTCTGGGCGTAGGAAACCAAGACTGTCGCACCGCAGGCGTCAACCGCCGTCACTGCCGCCACTGCGGGGAGATTGTTCACGCAACTGACCGTCACATTCGTCGGACAACCGCTCAAGACCGGCGCCGTCGCCAGAATCTTCGTGCTGTAGGTCACGCTGGCTGAATTGCCGCAGCCATCCGTCCCCGTCACTTTGATCAGCGTCGGGCAACTGCCACTCGCCGAATAAGTGTAAGTAAGCGCGCTGCCGCAGTTTCCGGTCCCCGTCGTCGCCGTCACCGCCGCCGCTTCCGCCGCCGCCAGCGTCTGGTAGCAACTGGCAATCGCCCCCTGGGTCAATACCGGCGCCACGTTGTTA